>Ga0118677_10000440_pt1 | contig 90937 bp, 82 predicted proteins | sample AliMusrvi5mmetaG_FD_86154 | JGI IMG/M metagenome (GOLD analysis project Ga0118677, IMG submission 86154) | reverse complement strand
TGCATGCAGTTTCATCGGGAAACCGTTGAGTAAAAACCAATGTATTCATATCTTTTTTCATGCAAAGAAACATCATGAGTACGCCAAACTATGTCGAGGTGTATGATTGTGATTAATCAATTAATTGAATAATTGGAAAAGGAACCATTCACCCGGTAAACCGGTACACAATACCTCTTTTCAAACCATTGTAATTAACGTTCAGACATAATCTTGTGCAACTCCTCTTTGGTTTTGCCAAGTTTTATCTGAAGTTTTCCAAGCATTTCATCTTTTTTGCCATCTGCAAACATCAGGTCATTGTCTGTCAGGGTTGCGAATCTCTGCTTGAGCTTGCCTTTTTGTTCATTCCAGCTGCCTTTTGCTTCCGTTGTATTCATAGTTATAATTTTAGATTGTGAAAGAGTTTCCACAAGACCACAAAGTTGTGTCCATTTAATCATGAAAACATTACATTACTTTGGAAATAAGTTACATCATTCACGCATGAACCGACAACCATATTCTCCCCTCCGGAATTGAGTTGATGAATTCACTTTTGATGAAACACTTTTTATTTATCGTTAAATGTTGACCGTAAATCCGGAAAATTGCCGTACTTTGTAGTAAATATAATGTTATGAGAAAAGCTTGGTTTCTCATTATTCAGATGTTCTTTCTCCAGATCATGCTGCCCAGCTTCCTGGAAGCACAACAATGGAATCTTATCAAAGAAAAGAATGGAATTAAAATATATACCCGTAAAGAGGACGGAAAGTCACTGAAATCCTATAAAGGAGTTGCAGACATCAAGGCGCCGGCAGAAAAGGTTTTCTCCCTGATCGAAGATGTTAACAATACGGAATGGTGGGATAAGAATATCAACATGATCAGGATGCTCTTGTATGATAAAAATAAAAAGGCGCAGTATTACCTGGTTTACAAGTTACCCTGGCCGGTTACTGACCGCGATCTCTGCGTGGATGTTACCGTCACAATCGATCCGGTAACCGGTTTAAGAGTAATAACGGCAGTCCCGCTGCCGGATGTCATTCCTGAATGCCAGGACAAGATACGCATTAAGGAGTACAAACAAACCTGGACTGTCCAGCCTGCCGGTAAGGATCTCACGCATGTGATTCTCGAAGGTTATGTTGACCCGGCAGGAAGTATCCCCGATTGGGTTTCCAACATGCTGATCGTCGATTCACCTTTACAAGTCATAAACAGCATCAGGCAACGAGTGGAAAAAAATTAATCTCAAAAGTTGTTATGAAGGTATCACGAAGAATTCACGAAGAAATTTGCCCTACCTTTGTCAATGAATAACCTCTTCCAACCTGCAGCCGTGTCGGATGCGGAGCAAAAGGAAGGGACTTTAATGCAAGGGAATGAAAATATTTTTACTCTGGTTTCGGCAGCATCTCCGGAAATTGATGACCGGGTTAATTCCCTGTCTTATCCTGTTCGTCCTGGCGACTTCTTCCTACGGTCAGAATTTTAAAACCTTAAGGATCGGAATCCTCACCGATTGTCAGTATTGCAACTGTCCTTCCGAAGGGAATCGGTTTTACCGACTCTCTCTTTCAAAACTCGATCGTTGCATTACAACACTTAACGGTTGTTCGCTCGATGGCATCTTTCACCTTGGCGACATGATCGATCATGATTATGGAAGTTTTGACAGTATCCTTCCGCGTTTTGATAAATTCAATCCAAAGATTCACCTTGTCCTGGGAAATCATGATTACATGATCAAAAAAAAGTTCAAACCCGGACTGATCAATCATCTCGGGATGAATGAAGGATATTATTCCGTTGATTATGGTGACTGGCGTTTTATTGTTTTGAACGGAGATGACCTGAGTTACTTTGGTCCGCAGGACAAGGAACAAAAGGCAGAGCGGAACGAAGTTGTGAGTGACCAGTATGGAAATTTACACCTCAATGGTCTGCCATGGAATGGAGGAATCGGGAAAAAACAACTGACCTGGTTAGAATCAAAGCTGAAAGAATCAGAGCAGTTGAATTTGAAAGTGATCGTGGCTTGTCACTTTCCCCTGTTCACAAAAGAGAACCATAACCTTTTCAACAATAAGGAGGTCTTCCACCTGCTTTCGCGCTACCTGTGCGTAAAGGCATACTTTTGCGGACATTACCATTCGGGGAGTTACAGGCTGAGGGACGGGATTCATATTGTGAATTTCAAGGGAATGGTTGATACCGATAAAAATGCATTTGCAGTGGTGACGCTGAAATCTGACAGCATACTGATCAAAGGCTATGGACGGGAACCAGACAGGAATTTGAAAATAAGATAGTATTGATAACGGCAATTACATCGTGGCTTATTATGTTGTATTTTTCTTTGCCGGGATTCAAATTAAAACCACTAAGGCACGAAGAACACTTAGGAACACTGAGGATATGGAATATTGGAATTTGTTCTTTTTCATAAATTCTTAGTGCCTTTCAGTGTTCTTAGTGCCTTAATGGTAAAAAAAACAACAACTAATGACTTATAAAATGAAAAGACTTTTGCTCCTAATAGCCATCCTTGCAATTTTCCAGACAATAACCGCAGGGAACAAGGATGAAAACAAATTACAACCCAAACTAGTCGTTGGGATCGTTATTGACCAGATGCGGTATGATTACCTCTATCGATTTTATGACCAGTATTCTGAAAATGGGTTTAAACGCTTGATGAATGAAGGGATGAATTTTACCTATGCCCAATACAACTACATTCCCACGTTCACCGGTCCCGGTCATGCAAGCATCTACACCGGGACAACACCCTATTATCACGGGATCATTGCCAACGACTGGTATGATAAGAAACTGAAAAAGAAGATTTATTGCGTGAAGGATGCGAATTTCAAAACCGTGGGGGCCGGCAATGCCAATGGCCAGATGTCGCCAAACAATTTGCTTGCTACAACAATGACCGATCAGCTCCGGCTTTCGAACAATGGTCTTTCGCGGGTGTTTGCTATTTCGATCAAGGATCGCGCTGCAATCCTTCCGGGCGGACATACGGCCAATGCTGCTTACTGGTATGACGGGAAAAGCGGGAATTTCATCACGTCAAGCTATTATATGAAAGAATTGCCCGGATGGGTGGATCACTTCAATGAACAGAAACTGCCAGCGATACTGATGAGTAAAGACTGGCAATTAGAGAGTGACAAAAATTATGAAACTTCATTACCGGATAACGGGCCGGGTGAAGGAGATCCTTTTAAAGAAGGGAAAACAACATTTCCCCACCAGTTTACAAAATTGCCTGACACAGTAAAACGTGAGCTGATAAGGGATACTCCTTATGGAAATGACCTGCTGGCCGATTTTTTATGTGCCCTGCTGAAGAATGAGAAACCCGGTTCCGGAAAATACTGTGACTTCATGGCTGTCTCTTTTTCTTCCACCGATTATGTTGGTCATGCTTATGGACCGAATTCCGTGGAAATCATGGATACCTACCTGAAACTGGACAAACAGATTGCCCGCATCCTTGACACGCTGGATCGGTGTGTAGGAAAAGGAAACTACCTCCTGTTCCTTACAGCGGATCATGGTGTAAAACCAAACACTGCCTATCTTATTGCTCATGGTCTCAATGACGGTTATGTAAAGATCCGCAGCATCAGGGATCAGCTTGTGGAATTTTGCAAAACACAGTACAATGCTCCGCGTATTATTGAAGCTGTCCAGGACAACGAGGTCTATCTGAATCACGCGCTGCTGGATTCATTGAAACTCAACCCGGATGAAGTGACAGGCGAACTTGTCAGCTTCATGAGAAACAAAATTTCTTCAATCGGGTTGGTTCTTCCAAGGGAGGAATTGCTCAGCCGGATTCCGGAACGAACCATGAATTCATTTATTCTCAATGGATTTAACATTGCGCGCTCTGGAGATATCTCATTTACGCTAACGCAGAATTACATTTCTTCGGATTATGGAGAAGAAGGAACTTCTCACGAATCTGCATATGATTATGACACGCATGTTCCGTTGATTTTCTATGGATGGAATATCAGGCATGGAGAATCCAATGAAGAAGTATTTGTTGAGGACATTGCTCCTACCATCTCTAACCTGATCCACATCCAGGAACCGGATGCGACAATAGGCGTGCCGATAGTGAAGTAAAATTGTTACTTTTATGGCAGCGAAAGTCGTGACACGTAAAGCGTCACACGTAACGCGTTACGAGGACACCAGGTTTTTGTTTCCGTTAATTATATCAGTCTCCTTTATCATGAAACATCTTATCCTTTTAATAACCATTGTTATAGTATTCGGCCTCTCCGTTTTTTCACAGAACACCGGATACGGCAAGATCAAAGTCTATTTTAACCACCCTGTAAACACCAGTGTTTCCAAAGGCACCAATGCAATTTACCTGAACAATTGCATTGATGATACATTGATCGCTTATATCAACAGGACAAAATATTCACTTGATTTTGCCATGTACAATTACAGTCAGACCTCTTATTTTTCGGATATTGCAACAGCGGTCAACAATGCATATCTCAGGGGAGTTACCGTGAGATGGATCTATGACGGGAGTTCGTCAAACAGCGGACTGGACAATGTAAATCCAGCGATCAAACGGCTGGGAAGTCCAACCACTTCGGACTACGGCATCATGCACAACAAATTCGTGATCATGGATGCCAGTGATGCCAATGATGCCATTGTCTGGACCGGCTCCTGCAACCTTACCAGTTACCAGATCAGCAGCGATGTCAATAATATCATCATCATCCAGGATCAGAGCCTTGCCAGGGCTTATACCACTGAATTCAATGAAATGTGGGGAGATTCAACAGCAACACCAAACCTGGCTGTCTCGAAATTCGGACCTTACAAGACAGATAACACGCCACATTCTTTTACCATTGATGGGAAACATGTCGAGTTGTATTTCAGTCCTTCAGACGGCACCAATTCAAAGATCATCAGCACCATCAGCACGGCCAATACCGATCTCTATTTCGGAATCTATACGTTCACCGAAACGTCTGACGCCAATGTCATCAAAGCCAAAATTGAAGCGGGCGTTTACACTGCCGGGATCATGGATGAATACAGCCAGTCTTATGATCCTTATACAATCCTGAGTCCTGAAATGGGAAACATGCTAAAGATATTCACGCAAGGATCCACGTTGTATCACAATAAATTTGTCGTCGTCGATCCGTCAAATCCCAGCTCCGACCCTATGGTTCTGACCGGTTCACACAACTGGACATCTTCGGCTGATACAAAAAATGATGAAAACACGCTGATCATTCATGATGCTACGATTGCAAATGTATATTTTCAATCCTTCGATCAGAACTTCATTGATCTGGGTGGCGTCTTAAACCCGCCACAGGGTATTGATCCGTTAAGTTCAGGTCATGTAAGTGAACATGTAACTGTTGGCCCAAATCCAATGACCAGCAGTGCAATCGTTGCAATCGATGCAAATATCCGACTGCAAAATGCAACCCTGACTATTTTTGATCTCCCGGGAAACCCTGTGAGTGAATACAAACTGAATGACAAACATTCCGTAGTTATTACCCGTGAAAATCTGGCAAAGGGTATGTATCTTTATCAACTTCTTGATGCAGGGAAGCTCATTGAATGCGGGAAGATCTGTGTGAATTAGGAATCTGAAGGTGATGAAATAAAAACAAATTCCTGTCCAGATCAAAATAAATTGAAGAACAATGCAAGGAAGAAGATACATATTACCTGTTGCTTTTTTTCTGATAATCTTCTTCAATCCCCAGCCTGCTTACCCGAATAAAGAGATTAAGACCATTGTTGTTTTCTTTTCCCTGAATGCAAATTTACCGGCATACCAGAATATCATGGAAGGTTTTAAAAGCACACTTTCACAGGATTCTGATGAACCCTACAATTTATTGGTCGAATATCTTGATGTCGGCAGATCTTCGGATGAAACTTATGTAAAGCACATTGTAGACTTGTATAATGAAAAGTTAAAGGAGTACCAGATCGATCTTCTGATTACAGTCGGGCCGTTAACCTATTCCTTGCTTAAAAAGGATGGTCTCGAGGCACTCGTTACAACCCCCACCATCAAGATAGAACTTGACCCTCCAATTGAAAACCCTGTTCCTGCTTTCCTGAACAAAAACTCCATTGAAATCAAGCTCAAACTTAATGCCAGGGAAACATTAAACCACATTTTTGAGTTGTTTCCTGATCACAGGGATGTTGATATTATCAGCGGTAATACACATACGGATCTCTATTTTATATCGCTGATAAAAAAAGATATTCAAGGTTTTCAAAGGACCCATCATTTCAACTTCATCAGTGGAATGACGCTGGATTCAATCCTCCTTTTGGCAAGGAAAATTCCTGCCGGCCATGTCGTGATTATCCCGACGTATCTCTCGGACAAGAACAACGTTCCATTCTCAACGCCGGAGGCCATACGCTTGATATCCAACAATTGCAAGGCACCCGTTTTCCCGATGTTTGACAGCTTTATCAAAACGAAAGGCGGGATTGGTGGTTATCTTTTCGTTATGTTGAGGCAGGAAAAGAGACCGGGAGAATAGCCAGGGAGTTTCTCAATGGTAAACGGTTGCAGGATATTCCTGTCCATGAAGAATTTTTTTACAAATACATTTATGACTGGAAGCAATTGCAAAGATGGCACCTGCTGGGTTCAAAGGCGATTCCTTCTGACAGCATTTTTTATAACCGTGAGTTTGATTTCTTTACTGAATACAAATGGTATATCCTGTTGTTTCTTTTCTTCCTGTCAGGTGAAACAATTCTTATAATTTACCTGGTAAGGCTGAACAGAAGGCAGAATGAAATCGTCAGACAAAAATCAGAAACTGAAAACCTCTTTCTCAAACTGATCCGGGAAAACAGGCTTTCAACGATGGCAGAACTTACGGCATCATTATCCCATGAACTCAATCAGCCGCTGACAGCAATCCTTTACAGTGCCCAGGCCGGGATGCGGTTTTTAGAATCGGACAAACTGGATCATGACCAGGCAAAAGAAATTTTTGAGAATATCATTGAAGATGATAAAAGGGCTGCTGGCCTTATCAGCAGCGTGAGAAGCCTGATGAAACTTGAAATAAGGGAAAAAGAAAAAGTGAATCTGAATTCATTAATCCAGGAGACGTTGTATATTTTCAATTCTGAAGCAATCAAACAAAACATCAAGGTAATATATAAGACCCTGATGTGGCAGTTTTCGTATTCGCAGATAAGATCCAGTTGCAGCAGGTCATTCTGAATTTTTTGTTTAACGCAGCCATTGCAATGGAACATACAAAGTCTGAAAATAAGCTTATAGAGATCCGCCAGCATTCAGATAAAAGTACAGTGACGATATCAGTCCGTGACCAGGGTCCGGGAGTTGATCCTGCAATCAAAGAGAAACTCTTTCAACCCTTTGTCACTTCACGTGAAAGTGGATTCGGTATCGGACTCGCAGTAAGCCGTTCAATCATTGACAGGCATAACGGTAAGATCTGGACTGAAAACATTGAAGGTGGCGGGGCTGAGTTCTCTTTCAGAATTCAAATTGTAAAAATATGATTGAACAGGAAGAGACAATTTTCATTATTGATGATGATCCTTCCGTCAGGAAATCACTTGCACTCTTCCTGAAGTCATACAATTATACTGTCGAGACATTTCCTGGTTCCGAGGAGTTTCTTTCTCGGGAACCGTTTGAAGGAACCGGGTGTATTATCCTCGATGTAAACCTCGGGGGGAAAACCGGGCTGGAACTCCAGGAAGTGCTGATCTCACTTGATTCACATCTTCCCATTGTCTTCATCTCAGGCCAGGGGAATATTCCCATGAGTGTAAATGTCCTTAAAAAGGGTGCTGTGAATTTTCTTGAAAAACCATTTAAGGATGAAGAATTGCTCATGTCAATTGAGGAGGCGCTGGAACTGAGTAAAAAGCTGAAAGCCGAAAAGGAAGAAACCCGGATTGCCCAGGACCTGGTGAATACGTTGACACCCCGGGAAAAAGAAATCCTGGCATACCTGAACACCGGGATGCTGAACAAGCAGATTGCCGGTGAACTCGGCATTGCCGAACAGACGGTTAAACTGCACCGGCAAAGCATTTGTTATAAGTTGTGCGTAAAATCCGTACCGGAGATATTGAGGATTGCGGATAAAGCAGGAATAACAAAATAATTTTCGAATGGACGATTTACGATTGACGAATTACGATTAGAGAAATATCCTCTTAGAGTCTGTTTAAAATTTTTAGAATGATGATAATGCGAATCAAGGGTTAAATCAGTTAGATGCTCTAAGGATGCATTTGCGTTGAATGTTAAAAATAATTACACGAAGTTTCACAGAGATGTCACGGAGTTTCACAGAGTAAGAAAAACAGATATATTTGAAGATAAAGGTTTGTAATTTAACTCTGTGGTTCTCTGTACCTACTCTGTGTACCTCAGTGTAATAAAATGAAATTATTAAATAGCATATTTAGTCCTCATGGATCATTTCTAAAGAAAAAAACTAAAATTTTAAACAGTCTCTTAGCTTTAATCCGAAAATTTAAAATCAAATCGTAAATCGTAACTCAACAAATTCAATCGTAAAACGTAAATCGTCTAATCGTAACTTGACTTCCCCTATTCTTTACAGGATCAATGATAGAACTAAAGTTCTATAGTTTCCCTCCCACACCAGGACTACCTTTAACAACCTGATTTCAGATTTTCTGCAACAGCTCTTTTCTTAGAAACGGAGGGTTAATGATTTATTTAATTGATGATGATAAGTCCATCCGGCGGGCATTTGAGTTATTTCTCAAATCCGCGGGGATGGAATTTCTTTCGTTTGGAAGCGCCATTGAATTTCTCTCCGTTTTCAAACAGGGACCATCCGACACACTTGTTCTTGACCTGAACATGCCAGGTATGAGTGGCTGTGACTTGCTAAAAAAACTAGACCTGGACGGGGTTCATATACCCGTTATCGTTGTCACTGCTTTTGATGATCTGCAAAGCAGGGAAATCTGCAAGCAATACGGAGTGAAAGCATTCCTGAGAAAACCTGTGGATGGCGAGGCATTGATAGATATGATAAAATTCAACCAAAACTGATGAAATTTCAATAAACGAGTAAAAGAACATTAACACCACAAGCACCAAATTAAAAGAATGAACCTTAAAACCAGATACCTCGTATTGCTTTCATTCATTTTTTTCCTTGCTTCAGGAACCCTGGTTGCCCAGGAAGCAAAACCGGCTGAAACAGCTGAAGACCTGGCAAAAAAACTGAGCAATCCCATCGCGTCGCTGATCAGCGTTCCGTTTCAGAATAACCTGGATGTCGGGATCGGCCAGTACAAAGGGGCAAGAAACACATTGAATTTTCAGCCGGTAATCCCAATTCATCTTTCGTCGGGGCTTAATCTTATCACGAGGGTAGTTCTTCCCTTTGTCACACAATATAACATTACCAAAGAAGGATCTTATCAAAGCGGTCTCAGCGATGCCGTGGCCAGTGCGTTTTTCTCGCCTTCCAATTCCAAACACGGAATCACGTGGGGGATTGGCCCTGTATTTTTAATACCAACTGCAACCGATACAATGCTGGCTTCAAAAAAATTCGGGATCGGCCCCACTGCCGTAATTTTAGGACAGGTAAAGGGATGGACCATCGGTGCCCTGATCAATCAGATATGGTCGGTTGCCGGTGACAAAAACCGGCCCGAGGTGAACCAGATGTTTGTGCAGCCATTTGTTTCCTATAACTGGAAAAGTGGCGCAGGAGTCGGGCTCAATGCCGAAATGACCCAGAACTGGCGGGCAAGCACAACAAGTGTCTTTATCAACCCAACGCTTTCGGGTGTAACAAAACTCGGCAAACAGACCATATCGCTTGCCATCGGCCCGCGCATCCAGGTTGCAGCTCCTTCAGGGAGCAAAGCCGATTTCGGTATCCGGGCTGTGCTGATTTTTGTTTTTCCGAAATAGAAAAAATATTAAACAAACTCAACAATTTTTCATTTTATGAAAACAAAACGTTTAATAATCTTATCCGCTTTCCTTCTCTTGTTTGGAAGTGTTCAGCTAAAGAGCCAAACGAAATCTCCTTTAATCGCTGGGAAAACTTTTACGATCCTGCACACAAATGATCTTCATTCGAGTTTTATCGGGATGGCACCATCATCAGACTACTCCCCTTTCGAATTGAATAACGATGATACGAAAGGCGGGTATGCCCGGTTAGCCGGACTGATTGCCAGTAAAAAAGAGATCCATCACGGCCAGGGGCCAGTCTTGGTTCTCGATGCCGGCGACTATAGCATGGGAACTCCCTTCGGAGCTGCAACACGGGAAACCGGCGGTGAGTTGCAACTGATGGCACGCATGGGATATGATGCCACTACTTTTGGCAATCACGATTTTGACCTGGGGTCCAAAGGGCTTGGTAAATCCATTGAAGCTGCAGTCAGGTCAGGATTTGTAGTGCCGGTCATTGCCTCAAATACGAACCTTACTGCGAAGGATTCTACGCTGGCCGGTCTTCAAAAGCTGGCCCATGACGGATTTATTCTTCCATACAAAGTCATCGATCGCGATGGCATCCGTTTTGGCATCATAGGTTTGCTGGGACATGAAGCCACTTTCTACACCAGCGGTGCAGGTGCAGTGAAGTTTCTCGATGCCATTGAGACGGCAAAAAAAATGGTCAGGATCCTTCGTGACAGCTTAAAAGCAAATGTAATAATTTGTATCAGCCATGGGGGACTGGAGAAAGGGGCAGACGGAAAATATTCAGCAGGAGATGACATTCGTTTAGCCAAAGGTGTTCCGGGAATTGACATCATCGTTGGAGGACACAGTCATACTGCATTGAAGGAACCGATCGTCATAAATAAGCATACAATTATTGTACAGGCAGGAAAGGAAAGCGAGTATCTTGGAGAACTTGTCGTGTCGCTGGAAAATGGAAAGACGAGGCTTGTTTCCTGGAAGCTTAACCCAATCAACGATGCTGTGCTTGGAGATGAGGAAATAGCAAACCAGATCAATAAACTCAAAACCAGCGTGACGAAAGCCGTTTTTGAATCACGCGGATACAGCATCGATCAACCCCTTGCAATCGTCCCGGTTGATTTGCCAAATACTTTTACAGATATCGCAGCAGGTACTGTCCTTGCAAACCTGGTGACCGATGCCTTCCGGGTGGCAACCAAAGCTGATATTGGCTTAACAGCCAATGGTATGATGCGCGCAGGGTTGAAACTTGGAAAAACCGGTGTTCAGACCGTTTATGATATCTTTGCAGTTGCACCACTGGGGTCAGGGGTTGTTGACCCGACAGCCGGCAGTGCTTTGGTAACAGCCTATTTTACAGGTAAAGAACTTAAAAATATCCTTGAATTTATAATTGTGGATAACCCGGCACATCCGGGCGAGTTTTTCCCGCGTTCTTCAGGAATGAAATTTATGTACAATACATCCAGGCCAAAGTATGATGCTATAACGTCTATTGAGATTGGCGACTATGACAATGGGTATACAAAGATTGATATTAGCGGAAAGGACAATAAGCTGTATAGCTTAACAACCCCTCTTTATCTGGGAATGATTATCACAGCTATTCCAAAATATACGAAGGATCAGCTTTTACTTGTTCCAAAGAATTCAAAGGGTGAACCTTTGAAGACAAAAGTTGAAGCACTCGAACGTCCGGGTAATAATATTGCTGAAATACTTGCTCCCAATGGGATCATTATGGATAAGGCAGAACTCGACCTCAAAGCCGGTTCCAAAACAGAAATCAAGGAGTGGCAGGCCATCATGGATTACTTATGCAAACTTCCGGTTAAGAATGGTTCAAAATTACCTGTAGTTCCAGTGGATGAGCGGGCTGCCGAGGTACGCGCAATAAAACTGAATTAACAATTAAACAACAAATCCGTCTATTTTCAAACACCATGAAAAACATTAACCATTATTTCAAGACAACATTATTTATAGCGCTTCTCGGAGCATTATGTTTTAATGTCCAGGCCCAGAGAGACGGCCTGCAGAGAAACGGAACAAGGGGGAATCAACCGCAGGGTAAAACCAGGACTGCTCCCGCGACACAGAATGCAAAAACAAAACCTGCGGTTCCGGCTACAAATGATAAAAGGAATACGAATCTCAAAGGTTCTGGTCCTGCTACGAACAAAAATCTCAACAATAATAACAACTCTAACATTAACAATAATAAAACCACAAACATAAACAACAACAGGAACGTTAACGTCAACAAAAACACAAACGTGAATGTTAACAAGAATGTGAATGTAAACGTAAATCACACGGTCTATGCACGCCCGGCACCACGGCCTTATTACTATCACCCGTACCATCCTTACCATTATGGCCCGGCTTTTCACCCGGTCGGATTTTTTATTGCAGCGGTTGCTGTTACTGCAGTTGCAGTCAGTGTGGCAAATCAGAAATATTATTACGATGCAGGAGTGTATTACTCAAAAAATTCCAACGGGTATGTTGTGGTCCCTGCTCCTCCCGGCGCTGTCATTACAACCCTGCCACCCGGATATGCACCGGTCGTTGTCGTGGACAATACTTTCTATTATTACGGTGGAGCCTATTATGTGAAAGAAAATACCAGCTACAAAGTAGTTGAACCACCCATTGGTGCAATTGTAACAAACATACCCGAAGGCGGTAAAGAAGTGGATGTAGCCGGAGTAAAATATGTAAAAATCAACAATACATACTACCAGCCTGTCAAAGCCGATGGTAAAGACGCTTACCAGGTAGCGGAAGTAAAAAAATAAATTCTGAAAAAATCAACCCACAATTAATTATAAACCAAAAACAATTATCTCATGAAAAAGTACCTTTTGATCATCGCGGCATTATTCCTGGCTTCATTTGCCTACACACAATCAAACAAGGAAGAGATCGACCTGGTGCAGGCTGCATTCGGCATGGACAAGAAAGCGGTGGTTGCAGATTTTGTCAAACCGGCAGCAGCCCAGAAAGACGCATTCTGGAAACTTTACGACGAATATGAAACAGCACGCAAGGAGTTAGGCAAACAACGGATTGCTTTATTACAGCAATATGCCGATCATTACTTGGATATGACCAATGCACAGGCCGATGTCTGGACTCCAAAAGTTATTGAGCTCCAGAAAAAAACAGATAACCTCATCGTTACCTATTATAACAAGGTCAAACTGGTTACCAGTCCACTGGTGGCAACCCAGTTCTACCAGATCGAGAATTACATCCTGGCCTATATCCGAATGCAGATTCTCCACAATGTTCCATTTGTACAAAGTAAAAATTAATTTCTTCAAGATCTAAAAATCCACAAGATGAAAAAATCAACACTGAATTTCGGAATCATTGCCATCCTCTTTGTGGCATTGCTCTGGTCATGCGCATCTCCGGTCACACTCACCAGCTGGAAGAATCAAAAGGAAAACACCAAAATATCGAAGGTTGTTGTGATGGCAATGTTCAATAAACTGGAGTACATCAAGCCATTCGAACAGGCGGCTGCATCCTATTTTAACAGCAAGGGATTGAAATGCGTGGAATCACTGGACATTCTTAATCCCAATGTGAAATACACCGCTGAGCAGATCAGGAATAAAGTTGACAGCATTGGTGCAGATGCTGTACTGGTGGTCAAATACAAAGGAACTGATAAATCGGAAACCTATATTCCGCCGACCTATTATGGTGGTTTCGGCGGTTACTGGGGCGGAGGATACTATGGAGGATACTACGGTGGCGTAACGGCAACAAGTGGTTACTGGTCAACTTCTTCCAAAGTCAACCTTGCCGCTTACCTCTATACTTCAGCTATCAAAGAAGGTGCTGCATGGACCGGTGAACTTACAATCACTGATCCAAAATATGTTGACCAGGCAGCAACCCAGATTGCACGAAACATCTATGCTGACTGGCAGAAAGATAACCTGATTAAGCAACAGGGTTCAGGAAAATAATCTGCTGTAAAAGCATTCAGCAATAAGCATAAGAACCATAACTTGAACTTTCAGTACAAATAGTCTTACTAAAACAAATTCAAAATGCAAAACACCATGAAAAAACTCTTATTCATTTTGGCACTGTTCACTGTGATTACAGTAACGGCCCAGCAAACCAAGAAACCCAACATCATCATCATCTGGGGTGATGATATCGGGCAATCGAACATCAGCGCTTATACACATGGCCTTATGGGTTACCAGACACCCAACATCGACAGGGTAGCCAAAGCGGGTGTTATGTTCACTGATTATTATGCAGAACAAAGCTGCACCGCCGGCCGTTGTTCATTTATCACGGGTCAATGCGGGTTAAGAACAGGGTTAACCAAGGTTGGCCTTCCTGGTGCCGCTGTTGGTTTACAAAAGGAAGATCCGACCATCGCTGAGTTGCTGAAAGGCCAGGGCTATGCCACCGGCCAGTTCGGGAAGAACCACCTTGGTGACAGGGATGAGTATCTGCCCACAAACCATGGATTTGATGAGTTCTTTGGAAACCTTTACCACCTCAATGCCGAGGAGGAACCTGAATTGAGGGACTATCCTCCTTCAAAAGACTTTCCTGATTTCAGGAAAAATTTTGGCCCCCGCGGTGTTCTTCATAGCTGGGCTATGCCTGATGGCACACAAAAAATCATAAACACAGGACCACTTACCAAAAAGCGCATGGAAACAATTGATGACACAATTGCAGCTTATGGTGCAGCTTTTATGGAAAAGGAGGTCAAGGAGGGAAAGCCGGTATTTCTTTGGGTAAACTTCACACACATGCATTTCCGTACCCATGCAAAACCTGAAAGCATGGGTCAGTCGGGCCGGTGGCAGAGCGAATACCACGATGCCATGATCGACCATGACAAAAATGTAGGTATCATCCTTGATATGATCGAGAAGCTTGGCATTTCCGACAACACGATCATCATGTACAGCACCGACAATGGTCCGCATGAAAACAGCTGGCCCGATGCCGGAACTACTCCTTTCCGCAGCGAAAAAAACACCAACTGGGAAGGCGCTTACCGGGTACCCGCCATCATAAGCTGGCCTGGACATATCAAAGCCGGATCTGTTTGCAACGACATCGTTTCTCACCTCGACATGCTCCCAACACTGCTGGCAGCTGCGGGAGTTCCTGATATTACAGAAAAATTGCTGGCTGGTTATACGGTTGGCAAAAAAACCTTTAAGGTACATTTGGACGGGTACAATATGCTTCCGCTACTTACAGGTCAGACGACAAAAGATCCTCGTAATTCATTCTTCTATTTTAACGATGATTGCCAGCTTGTAGCGGTAAGGTATGACAACTGGAAACTGGTCTTCATGGAACAACGGGTGAAAGGAACCATGCAAATCTGGCAGGAACCTTTTACCCCGCTCCGGATACCAAACATCTATAATCTCCGTACCGATCCGTATGAAATGGCAGATGTCACTTCAAATACGTATTATGACTGGATCCTTGACCATGCCTATCTGCTGGTTCCTGCCCAGCAGGTTGTAGCGCAATTTATCATGACGTTTAAAGATTTTCCTCCAAGGCAAAAACCCGCATCTTTTAACCTTGATGATGTATTGCAAAAATTGCAGGAAGGCGCAGGAAGCAAATAATTTTCCCTAATGCTAATAAAACGACGGTAACAACTAATATTTCACCACTCAAAATTACAACGGTCATCACCCGGTACATATCGGGAGGTGACCGTCTCTTTAATCTTGTTGATCAATAAAAATTGCCAGGCAAACGTTGAACAGGAATTAAAATCCAGACCTTATGAAAACAATCACCAGGATAATTATTGCTGTTTTGCTTGCGTCCCCTTTCTTTCTTTCAGCCCAGAAACCAGATTCGGCCACTTATATTAAGCAACCCGTTCACAAGAATATAATCAAATTTAACCCAACCCCGATGTTGCTCTGGAGCAGAAACAATATAACATTCAGTTATGAAAGGATACTTAACCCTAAACAATCAATAGCAATTACCCTTGGCTACCTTGAATTTCCACGCATTTTCAAGGATACGATCGGGAACCTGGTATCAATTACCGGGCGCAGTAAATACGGGATCAACGTGGCACTGGAATATCGTTTCTACCTGTCAAAACGTAATTCCCGCCCGATCCCTGATGGTATTTACCTTGCTCCATTTGCCAGTTATTATGGATATCACTTTAAAAATACGTTTGATGTTGTACATACATCCCTTGACAGCCTCGGGACAATCAAGGGAAATTTTTATGTATTCAATCTCGGGGTCGAGCTGGGTTACCAGTTTGTTTTCTGGAAACGACTGACCCTCGATTTTGTCCTGCTGGGGCCGTCAATCAGTTATTACGGGGGCACGGTCGACATTGCCGGGAACATTTCATCCGAACAAGCACAGGAGATCCGCACGGATCTGTACAATAAACTGGTAGAAAAATATCCGAAAATAGCGGATTTCGTTGTAAACAAATCATTCAAGCAGAATGGGAAACTCGATCTATTCAGCGTCGGGTTCCGTTACCTTATCCAGGTTGGATTTCACTTCTAACGTAAGTTCATCAAAGGATTTGTAATATTTGCAGAATGAAGTTAATGTTCCCATGAAGAACGGATCTTAATTCAAATTATCATGAATCACAAAATGAACTATGCAATGATCAGCATCCGGCAATTTGCAATGTTTTTTATACTTCCGCTATTTATCGGTTTCCTGTTGCCGGGTATCTCAAACGGTCAGGATAACGGGGATGTTGATTCACCTTCACCGGCACTGAAGAAGAATGTGGCACCGGTAAAAGTCGATGGTGTTGTGCTCTTCTTTATCAGTGGCACACCTTCTGCCCCGGCTGAACAGCGGGCTGTAACAATCAGCAAAAGAATAGATCATGTTGCTGCCAATCCTGCAATTTCAGAGAATTCGCTCAGGATAGTTAAAGAGGAAGACCGTCTTAAGATCTATGCCGGGAAAGAATTTCTTCTGAATGTTTATGATGTGGATGCAAAAGCTGAGGGAATGACCCGGGTTGTGTTTGGCGAATTCATTCATAAACAGATCAGCGCTGGAATTTATTCATACAGGCATGAACGAAGCAGGTCTGTACTGATAACCAAATCCATCTATGCCATCATTGCGGCTTGCCTGCTGACCTGCATCCTGTTTGTAATCTTGTGGCTGATCCGAAGGATCAACAAGGGGTTGCAGAACAGGATCAAAACAAGGATTGATACCCTGGAAAATAAATCATTCAACCTGATCCGTTCAAACCAGCTCTGGAGGGCGATCCAGATTTTCTTTCAAACAATAAAACTAATCATAGTGATTCTGCTCGTCGCAATATTCCTGCAATACATACTGGGCCTCTTTCCCTGGACAAACAGCATCGCGGCTTTCACACTGGAATTATTCCTGCATCCAATCCTTGCAGCCGGAAGAGGGTTCATTGCTTTTTTACCAAGCCTTGCTTTTCTGATCGTCATTTTCTTTGTTACACGTTACCTGCTTAAGCTGATCAAACTGCTTTTTACAGGTATAGCCCAGGGAGGAATGGAGATAAAGAATTTTGATCCCGAATGGGCAATGCCGACCTATAAGATCCTGAGAATTTTTGTAATTGCGTTTGCGGTTATCATTGCCTATCCATACATCCCGGGATCTGATTCCAGCGCATTTAAAGGGGTTTCGGTATTTCTCGGTGTGTTGTTTTCCCTGGGATCATCCTCCTTCATCGGGAACGTGATTGCCGGATATTCGATGACATACCGCCGGGCGTTCAAAAAAGGAGATCGTATCGAGGTAGGTGATCAGCTTGGTTTTGTTGAAGAACAAAAATTGCTGGTCACCCGGCTGCGCTCGCATAAAAATGAGGAGATCGTGATTCCGAATTCCGTATTACTAAATAGCAACATCATTAACTTTAGCGCAAAAGCGAGGCAGGATGGACTGATCCTTCATACTACGGTCGGGATTGGCTATGAAACCCCGTGGAGGCAGGTGGATGCCATGCTGAAGCTGGCGGCTGACCGCACAAACGGATTGCTCAAACAACCGCCGCCCTTTGTCCTCAAGAAATCATTAGGAGATTTTGCTGTTACTTACGAGATCAATGCTTACTGCAATGATGCCGCGAACGTGAATAGGTACTACAATGAAATGCATCAGAATATCCTGGATGTCTTTAATGAAAATAATGTCCAGATCATGACCCCGGCGTATGAAGGAGATCCTGAAACGCCTAAGGTAGTGCCGAGGGATCAATGGGATGCACCACTGGCCAGTAATACGTGATCGCCAGCAGCAAATGTGGAATTGAGATTTAGCCCAAAATAAAATTCAGCCGGTCAGACAGACTATCTTCTTCTGGTAAAATCATTCACCAGATCCCGGACCTGTTTCTCGTTGGGGTAACAGGTTTTCAGTTTCTCAAGATAAGCTGCAGCCCTGATCTTGTTATCCTGTTTCATCTGGAACACAAACAAGGCATAAAGCAGATCGAAATTACAGGGATCAATCCTGAGTCCTTTCAAAAAGGCTGCTTCGGATTTCTCATCCTGGTTTACCATCTGGTAAAGTAATCCCAGGTTATAGTAAACCCTCGGATTGCTGTTGGCTTTTGTTGATGCAGTTTCAAGCAGGGAAATCGCTTCAGTGTACTTTTTTTGCTCGCCATAAAGCAATGCCAGGTAGTAAAAGCCATCCTGTGTTTCGGGATGATTTTTAATCAGATCCAGGAAAAGTTTCTCTGCAGGCCCGGTCTTACCATCTTTATAATAAAGAATTGCAAGATTAACTTTCGCAGGGTAAAAGAGATTGTCGATGGTTATTGCTTCCAGGTAATTCTCTTCCGCTTTGGGAAAATCATTCAACTTAGAATAAAAGTTTCCAAGGTTGTATCGTCCGGTGGGGAAATCTGCCACATATTCCTGCGCGCTTCTGTACTCATCAAGCGCCTTGCGGAACAATGAATACTGGATTTCGTTGAATGAACCTTTCCTGTATGTCGAGAGCCTGTATGCAGCTTCCATGCGAACAGCCCTGATTGGATCATTCAGCAGGGGTGCAAGAACCCGCATCAGGCCTGCAGAATCAGACATCATGTAATTCTCTGCTGCTGTATGCCGTAACAATGGATCCGGGTCGCTGAGGGCTTTTCTTACAGCATCCTGGGCGTTTGCACTTGGATAGCCTGAGAGGTAACCAATGGCTGTTGCCCTGATGATCTCCGGGTAGAGATTGCTGTTGATGATCTTCAGCAGTCCTGAATCGGCATTTGCTTTGCCTTCTGCAGCTTCAGCCAGGACGGTGCCATAATGAGGTTTTCTCCGCTCGCCATACCATTTATTGATGAACTCTGCAGCCCATTGGTTTGTCTTATCATCATGACAGTTGGTGCATGCATTGGGTGTTCCAAGTTGCACGGAAAGGTCCGGTCTCGGGATCCGCATGCTATGGTCATACCGCCTGTCAACACCCATGTAATAGCGGCTGGGCATGTGACAATCCCTGCAAAGATTTCCATCACCCGGGCCTAGCGTTCTTCCCGATTTGTCAACGAAAGTTGTACCTGACTCGCCTTTCGATTTATGCCTGTGATGGTTGAATGTGTTGTATTCATCAGCCCGGTGACATTGTGTACACAATGCGTTTCCTTCAAATTTCCGCTTCAGGCTATGCGGATCGTGGCAGTCGCCGCAACGCACATCCTTCATGTACATTTTGCTCTGCGTAAAGGATCCATACTCATAATCCTCATCATGGAACTGCCCGTCAATGTTGTATGCCGGCCGGGTGGGAAGCTGCGGAATGGCATAGTTCAGGAATTCCGTATGCGAATGATCATAGGTTCCCATCGAGCTTCTCCTCGCATGACAGGGCGCACACGATTCAACGTACTGGCGCGAAGTTACCTTGCTTGTCTTAACGATCAGCCCCGCATTGTTGTCTTGCGGTCGCGCCAGTTCCGGAAGCCTGGCCCATTCGATGTGTGCTGAACCTGGTCCGTGACAGGCTTCACAATTCACATCGATATCTTTCCAGGTGGTATGATAAGACTTCGTCTTCAGGTCAAAATTCTTTTGAAGATTCGTGGAATGACACTCGGCACACATGCTGTTCCAGTTCTGTGCCTGGTTGGTCCAGTAGAGCCAGTTATCCGGTTTCAGATCCTCGGGTTTGTATACCATGGCAGCCATTTGAAACCATTTCTTTTCAATCGTATTCCATGCGATGGGCAGGCACTGATACTTCCCGTTTTCAAAAGGGACCAGGTATTGCTGAAGCGGACGGATGCCAAAGGTGTATGCAACCTGGTACTCTTTCATAGCACCTCCATCGCCTTCAGTGTATACAAAAAACTTCCCGTCGCGTTTATAAAACTTTGAGGTCTTCCCGTTGAAAGTGAATACAGCATTGTTGAAATTGCCCCGTACCGAAGTATCGGAAGCAACTGCCATTGCACTGTCATGATCCGATCCCTTCCACAGCCGGTATTCCTTCTGGTGACATTCAATGCATGCTTTCCCCCCGGTGAAAACTGCGGCAGGCTGTTGATGAGAACCTGAATTCCTGTTCAGGAACAGGGAAAGCGGGATGGTAAGCACGATTACCAGCGTGGCAATGAGTCCGGCATTCTTCCAGGATCCTTGATTCATGGTCATCGTGCGTAAGTGAGTTGATCTTTCCGGAATGTAGTCCGCTCTTTCAGTGTACTGATATCCACCTTTACGACCCCGTTCTCGATCATGCAGGGATAGTAATTCAGAGCCCTTGCTGCCGGGGGATTCAGCACTTCACCATGGATGTCATATGCAGAAGAGTGACAAGGACAGATGAACCTTTTTTTGCGCTCTTCCCACGAGATAGCGCATCCTAAATGCGTGCACCTTAAGGAAAGTGCAATAAATCCGCCATCCTGCTGACGGGCCAGGTAGAATCTACCGCCCATAAAGGCTGTTACAGAATTCAGTGCAAATGAATCAACACGGCCTGCTTCAAGCAATTGTTTTGAATCAGAAGTTGCTTTTGATTTACCGGAAAAGATAAACCCTGCAATGACACCAATTGCTTCGAGCGCAGCAAAAGCCCCTAGCCCTTTCCAGGCGTAACCGAAAAAATCCCGGCGGCTGATGCTGGCAGGCTGATCTTTTTCAGCCTTTTCCGGATTCTCTATTTTTTGTTTATCTGACATTAAAAACTAACCTTCCGTTTAATTTCATTTTTTACCGCTAAGGCGCAAAGACGCTAAGAGTGGAGTCTCGCAGAGTCAGAAGAATATTTTTTCTGCGCAACTCTGCGACGAACTCTGCGGAACTCCGCGTGAACTATTTAAGTTATCTGTTTTGATGTTCCAAATTATTTTTATTTGGTGAAGACTTTGCGGTTATTTTTTCAATCGCTTTCAGAGTTTCCACGGCATTGTCAGCTCCATGTCTTTCCCCCTGAAGAAAATCCCCACAAGCGTTAGAACAATAAATGCCACAATAATAAAAACAAAGATCACCTGCACCAGTTCTGCTTTTGTCAGCGCAATACGTTTTATGTAAAGCCGGTAATAAGCTGCCATGAATAGCATCAGGATCACAAGTGGTATGATTCCGTTGCTGATGAATGCCGGCATTTTGGGTACCAGGATCTCAAAATTTACAACATACTGGTTGAACAGGATCCCGGCCAGGGTAAGCCCTGCAGCAAAAATTGCTGCTGATTTAGCTGAACTCCTGCCCTTTTCCGAAATAAACCAGTTACCCATTTCTTTCCCGCCATAATCCAGAAAAGGGATCCAGGCTAGAAAAACCATGACTCCGAGAGGAATAATGAATGCTGCAAAGAACGGGTGAAAATGCATCAGCAGTTCCTGGATGCCGGCAAAATACCAGGGAGCTTTGGTAGGGTTCATGCTGAATGCCGGGTTTGCCTTTTCGTGCAAGGGTGCGTTGAAAAAGGTTGCAAATACAAGGATAATGGCAATAAGGACCAGGGCCACGATAAATTCCTTATAGACCAGATTGGGCATCACCGGGACCTTTTCTGCTTTCTCATCTTCTTCCGGAATTAAAACACCTCCTGCCTTGCGGACCCGCCAGAAATGATAAATAACAAGGATCAGCAGAAGGAAAGGAAGCACGGCTGTGTGAAAAGTATAAAAGGTCTGCAGCGTTCCGCCATTCACCTCTTTGCCACCGATAATCAATGCGCGCAGACCATCACCGAACAAAGGGATATAGCTGATAATTGTTGTCCCGACAGTAATTGCCCAATAAGCCAGCTGGTCCCAGGGAAGAAGGTATCCTGTGAAATTGGAAAACACGATAAGCACCAGGAGGATCAGTCCGAAGAGCCAGTTGATCTTACGTTTGTCCGAGTATGCGCCGGTAAAGAAAACCCGGAGAAGATGCAGGAATGCGAACAGGAGCAGGAAAACACCGCTCCAGTGATGAATGTTCCGGATCAGCTGTCCGAACAAAACTTCGTTCTTCAGGAAGAGGATCGAATTGTAAGCCTCCGCCGGAGATGCAACATAATAAAACCTGAGTAAGATCCCGGTCAGGATCTGGATAACGACTAACAAAACCGCCATCCCTCCCAGCCCGCATGTCCGGCTGAACCTGATGGAAGCTTCATTCACCCGTGAAGGATGTATGTGCAGAAGTATTGAACCCATTCAGTCTGTCTGAGAATAATCCTGTATTGTGATTTATTCCTGATCCTCAAAAATAATCAGATTTGATCAGGAAGAAAAATAAATAAATCCAATTTCAATTTCACCTTTTCATTTAAGTCCGATTAATGTATTGAAAAAGGGAAGTGCCTTTTTCTCGCAGAGTTGCTTAAAAGTGGTACCCAATGGGAATATTCTTTTCCTTCTAGTACATCAAAATATGATTTAGCAAAGAATCAATGAAGAAATTTTGTTTTACTAATTTTGCCAGAACAAAACAGACCCAATGGAAAAACTCACATTTTTAGGTGTTGGCCCGAAGATCGGGAGGATCACCCTGCCGTACCTGGTGATCACAATTCTGCTGACAACCTTCTTCCCGGCAGTTTTCACTTTTGGAATATTGCTTAAACCCTATTTCTTGGTTGCAGGAATAGTCTTTTTGGTGATCGCACTGGTCTATTATATTTCCACAGTCAGCTTGCTGTTACCCGGGATCAGGGCCAACCGCCTGGCTACGAAAGGTGCTTATGGGCTAAGCCGGAACCCGCTTTATGCTGCACTCCTTTTATTCCTGGTCCCTGGCATCGGGATGGTCCTGAATTCATGGATAATCCTGACTACAGCCATTGTTGGTTATCTTGCATTCAGGAAATTCATACATGAAGAAGAAGAATTGCTGGAACGAATTTTTGGTGAAGAGTTCAGGAATTACCGCAGGAAGACATCACTTTTCTTACCGAATCCTTACCGAAAAAAGTAAGCTGATATTACCGCTGCCGGATCATTGATTTATCTCCGCATATATCATATTCTACCTGGAGCGTGGTATGCGTGATATGAAAGTCGTTTCTTAAAACATCTTCGATCTCACTCCTCAGTTCATTGGATTCACTCAGCAGCAGATCTTTTACGGTCTCGATATGGGCCTCAAAGAGGATGTCATGATCCTGCAGCTGCCAGCAATGAACATGATGGATATTCCCGATCATCGGGTGTTTCTCGAGTGAGATCCTGATCTCATCCAGATCTATACCTGCCGGTGTGCTTTGCATCAGGATATCGACCGATTCACGTAAAATTTTGTAAGCCTGGAAGATGATAACAATGCTGATGAAAAGAGTGAGGAGAGGATCAATCCAGCTAATCCTCGTGAACCAGATAATAATTGCGCCGGCGATCACTGCCAGCGATGAGAGCGTATCGCCCAGCAGGTGCATATAGGCCGCTTTCATGTTCAGGTTTTTGTGTGCGTCCCGATGCAGGAACAACATGGAACCCAGGTTGCCTGCCAGCCCCAATAAAGCAATGATCAGCATCAGGCCTGACCGGATCTCTTCAGGGTGAACAAAACGAGCCACCGATTCATAGATAAGATATATGGAAATGGCGGTCAGGACGGACGCATTGATAAATGCTGAAAGAATCTCAAGACGCTTGTAGCCGAATGTACGCCGGACGTTGGGTTTTTTATCACTGAAATGATTCGCCACCCAGGCAAGGATCAAAGCAAGCGTATCACTCAGGTTGTGGATGGCATCGGAAATCAATGCCAGGCTGTTGGAGAAAATCCCTCCAATGATCTCAACCAGGGTGATCAGCCCGTTCAGCAGGATGCTGACAAATAACCTGCCGGAAGGGTTTCCGTGATGATGTTCCATATTACATTTATTCCTGTTTTGATGCAGTCAATAAAAATACAGGATACTCCTTTATTTTTTCAGCACCTTCTTCTTTCCTGATAACAAAGCAAGTTACAATTTTATTGTTCCTGAACCCAAAGTGAGAAATAACTTTTGTCAATTCTGCAGGATCAAAACCAAAGTGCACATCCGGATTACCCTCGTGGAATGATCCATCTTCTTTATAAAGATCGGCAATTGCAAGGATTCCTCCGGGATTAAGCATGCGATGGAATTTAGCCAGGATTGCTTCCGTATTCTGAATATGATGCAAAACCATCTGGCTGTAGATGATATCGAACAATTCACCGGTGTAATCTTCCTTCTCAATATCCAGGAATCTCGTCCTGAATTTCGAACGATCCGATTCATCCATCTTTTGTTCTGCCTTCTTCAGCATCTCATCAGAACTGTCCATCAATGTGATCTCCGCAAACTGGTCCTTCAGGTGAAAACTCAGTAAACCGGTACCGGCACCGAACTCCATGGCTTTCATCCCGGGTTTGAACGAAACCTGTTCCCGGAGTTTTGCGGCAACAGCTATGGTCCTGTCAAGATGCATTCTGTTTGTATCCCATTCGAGGGCTTTCTCATCAAATTCATTCATAGGATTATCATTTTGCCTCATGATTATGGCATCCGTGTTCATGGACCGTGCAGACCTTCGAATTGTCAATTATAGCTCCGCGGAGAAATTCAGCAACAACCTGGTCCGCCACTCCAGAGCATCCTTTTACTACATCGATACCGACTTCATTCAGGTGATTGATTGCACCGGCGCCAATGTTCCCGGTAAGCATAACGGATACACCCTGTGAAGCCAGGATCTCTGCGATTCCAGAATGACATCCACAACCTTCGGACATAACAGGAGTTGAAGATTCAATGTTCTTCTCCGGGGAAATTGTATAAATGGTGAAATTTTCAGAATGTCCAAAATGTTCATTTACTAAGCCATTTTCGACAGGTAGTGCGATTTTCATATCAGTGAGTTTAGGTTTGGTTTTCAGTATTTACCGGAACGATTTAAAAGGATCATGTCTCCGGTTATTCAATAAGCAGCAAAGATAATATAAAAGTGATATCAAAAAGATTTAAGTGATACTTATACGCTTTATTAAAAATTCATTGTTATCTTTGCCGCTTAAACTTAAATGATGGAAAAATCCTGCGAAACAAAAAAGAGACCGAAAACATTCAAAGAATTCATTAAATCCTCCTGGTTCCTGAAGCCCTTTCTGGGGATTCTCATTGGTGGAATTGCCGGTTTTCTTTATTATAACTATGCAGGATGTAAATCAGGAACCTGCGCGATCACAGGGAACCCATACCTGAGTGCCCTTGCCGGAAGCTTCCTTGGCTATTTCATCGCTAACAGTCCCTGCAGGACATGTTAATAAGGGTTAATTATTCGTAGTCTGCATATCAATGTTCCTTACTTTTGCAAACAATTCTAATTGTCAATCCTAAGAGACGTTTTCCAAATATGAAATCCTGGTTTGTTCTTATCATCCTGCTTTCCACTCTTATTTACACCCCTTTTATTTACGGACAGAATACATTAACGGGGCACGTTACCGACAAAGTGTCCGGAGAAACCTTGCCTGGTGCCACGATCTTTCTGCCTGACCTCAAAACCGGGACATCAACCGATAAGGACGGGGTATATAAATTAACCAATCTTCCGGGATCATCGATTGTTGTCCAGGTTAGCTTCGTCGGTTATAAAGCAGAAGTTATTATTCTTGATCTTGCCAGGGTACATTCCCATGATTTTCAACTCAGCCCTTCAGCCATTGAAGCGAAGGAGGTGGTAGTAACCGGAAATGCCTTATCATCCGACAATGACCGCAGCAGCTTCTCTATCATACCCATCAATAAAGAGAAACTGCTTTCACTGCCATCGACCAACCTGATCAATTCTATTGCCACGGTGCCAGGTGTTTCCGAGATCACCACGGGGGGTGAAATATCGAAGCCGGTGATCCGTGGACTGGGTTATAACAGCATTGTCACGCTTAACGAAGGGGTCCGCCAGGAAGGAAACCAGTGGGGTGATGAACATGGAATTGAGATCGACCAGTTCTCAGCCGACCGCATTGAGGTGCTGAAAGGACCGGCCAGCCTGTTCTACGGATCCGATGCAATGGGCGGAGTTATCAATATCCTTGAGCAAACTCCCGCCAAACTGGGTTCTGTGGATGGTGAATGGATCTCACAGTTTTCCACAAACAACCGGTTGTTCAGCAATTCAGCCATGGTAGAGGGAAACCAGGATGGGTGGATATGGAGGGCCAGAGGAACCTACAAAACAGCGGCATCCTACCAAACTCCTGCCGAATGGGTTTACAATTCGGGTTTTAATGAGAAGAATATCTCGCTGATGGCCGGAGTTATTAAAAAATGGGGTTACTCCCACCTGCACTTCAGTTCATTCAATGCAAAGATCGGGATGGTTGACGGAACCCGCGATTCAACCACAAACCAGTTCATCGATTACCAGGGAAACCTGGTGTCTGAAGAGCGGGCAAAAAGCTATTCGATCGATGTTCCTTTCCAGCTTGTGAACCACAACAAGATCTCGTCAATCACAAACTTCCTTTTCAATGACAACCAGGTCAGGATCAGTATCGGTTACCAGAGCAATCAGCGGAAGGAATACGGGGAGACACCGGATACTCCCGGTCTGTTTTTCCACCTGGATTCGTGGACGTATGATCTGCGCTATACGCGACTCCTGGGCAAATCCGTTGAACTGGTCGGTGGTATCTCCGGGATGACACAGATCAACCGGAACCGCGGCACCCAATTCCTGATCCCTGATTATGACCAGCAGGACTGGGGAGGATTCGCCTACATGAAAAAAACCTGGGAACGGTTTACATTTAACCTGGGTGCCCGGTATGATTACAGGCACGTCAAGGTTTATTCACTGTACACGGATACCCTTGGGGTTCCTGCCCCTTCGGGGGATACCCTGTTCCATGCATTCAGCACAAACTTCTCTGCCTTTACCGGTTCAACCGGGATGACCTTCAGGCTGAACAAAGCAATCAATTTCAAATTCAATGTCGGAAGAGGATTTCGCGCACCAAACATCTCAGAACTCAGCGCCAATGGCCTTCATGAGGGAACATTCAGGTACGAAATCGGAAATCCGGATCTGAATCCTGAGACCAGCCTGCAGATCGACGGGGAAATCTCCTGGGATAATAAATACCTGAACCTTGCATTCAACGGGTTTTACAACATCATCAACGATTATATTTACTACCGGAACATCGATGGCGAGAAAAAAAAGGTGGATGGAATATGGTATCCTGTTTACCGCTATACGCAAGGAAATTCGCTGCTGAAAGGATTCGAGATCGAACTGGATATTCACCCGGTGGAAGCACTCCATTTTGACAATAACCTGGATTATGTGTGGGGAGGCAATCTTTCAACCGGCATTCCTCTCCCCTACATCCCTGCCCTTCACCTTACCGACCAGGTGAAATGGACGTTTAAAACAGGAAAGAGCAGTGCATTCAAAAGCCCGTATGCCCAGCTTGAACTGGAAACCCATTTTAACCAGGAAAGGATCGATGTTTTTGAAACTGATTCACCGGGTTATGTTCTGCTGAATTTCAGTGTGGGTACAAAACTCAAGGTCCAGAGCCAGACCTGGACCATGTTTGTCACCGGAACCAATTTGCTGGATACAAAATATTACGATCACCTGAGCAGGCTGAAAGATGTTGGCATTTATAACATGGGGCGCAGGATCACCATCGGACTGGTAATTCCTTTTGGGTTATACCACAGCGGAAGTTGATTCAGTCTGATTTAATCTGCTTTGATTATAATATTCTTGCAAATCCTGCGTTTTTTGCAATCAATGCAAAGGTCAGAAACAAGCATCACCGACAGAAGGGAATTCTCCCGCAAGGACAGGAAATTGTTTCGTTCTCTTTGCATTTTAGTTTTGCTGCTTGCCGTTTCCTTAACCGGCGCTGCCCAGGTTACCAAGATCCTGGGGACAGTCAGAGACTCCACAACCAAAGAGGTACTTCCGTTTGTCAATATTATCGTTAAAGGTACCGAAGAAGGCACGTTGACAGATTTCAGCGGACGGTACTCCTTTGAATTGAAAGAGCACGGCGACTCGATCCGGTTTTCACTGATGGGTTATAAGCCTGTCACCAGGATTGTGCTCAGGAGCCAGTTCCAGACAATCGATGTCCAGATGAACAAGACCAGCATCATCCTGCCTGAAGTCACAATCCATTTCACCGGGAATCATGCCGAAGTCATGCTGAAAAAAATCATCAGGAACAGGGAGATGAACAGCATGCATGATTTTCAGACATACCAGTATAAGGCTTATACGAAAATAGAATTCGATGCCAACAACATTACCGATAAGCTCCGAAAACTGAAGCTGTTCAAACCCTTTGAATTTGTTCAGCAATACATTGATACATCCACGGTAAATGGAAAGTCGTACCTTCCGGTATTCCTTACGGAGACATCATCCGAAGTGTTTTACAGGAAAGAGCCGCATGCGCGCAAAGAAATTATCACTGCCTCAAAAGTATCGGGACTGGAAAACATGAGCATCGGTCAGTTCCTTGGGAATTTGTCGCAGGAAGTCAATATCTACAAGGATTACATTCCGCTTTTTGAAAAGAACTTCGTTTCGCCGCTCTCCTCTTCCGGAATTGCATACTATAAATATTTCCTGGTCGACAGTGCCTACTTCGGAAACAAATGGTGCTATCACATTATGTTTAAACCGCGGCACAAAGAGGAACTGACATTTTCAGGAAACTTTTGGGTGAATGATTCAACATGGGCAATCCGTAAGATCGAGATGCGCATGGCACCGGACGCCAATATCAATTTCATTAACGACATGAATGTTCGGCAGGAATACCAGTGGACTGAGAATAAATTCTGGATGAAAACCAGGGATTATATTGTTATTGATTTCAATGTTCTCGTCAATTCAAAGAAGACGATCGGATTTTATGGCCACAAAACAACCATCTACAGCGATTTTCAGTTTGATGTTACTGAACCCAGGAAGTTCATGGCAGTTGCAACCAATGTGATCCAGCAGCCTCAATCGGAAAGCATAACCAATCAACAATGGGATACCATAAGACCGGAGAAGCTTTCTGAGACTGAAAGCGGAATTTACCAGATGGTCGACTCAGTGAAAAAAATTCCGATCTTCAAAACGTATGTCGATGTTGTTTATGGAATAACCACCGGGTATCTGAGCTGGGGGAAATTCGAACTGGGCCCTTATTTTAAGCTATACAGCTTTAATAATCTGGAAGGGAACCGGTTCAGGTTTGGAATGCGAACTGCAAATTCATTAAGCAAGAAGTTCGAGCTCGAAGGATATTTAGCTTACGGAACAAAGGACCAGACCTATAAATTCGGGGGAAATTTTATCTATATGTTTGGAAAAAATCCCCGGCGTGACCTCAGCGCTTCTGTTCGATGGGATGTTGAACAGCTCGGGAAGAGCCCGTATGCACTTGCCCCGGACAATATTCTATCCTCAATCTTTCACAAGGGGCCCAACAATAAGCTTACGATGGTCCATGAATATAAAGCTGCTTATGAACACGAATGGTTTAACGGCCTGATAAGTACCGTTCAGTTTCTGCACAGGGAAGTATTTCCGCTTGGCTCAACTGCATTTAACATCAACGAAGGACCGGAAGTTCCGACCAAACAGTTAAACTCCATTTATACGAGCGAGATCAGGTTGGATACACGGCTTTCATTCAGGGAAAAATTCATCATTGGCCAGATCTCCCGGTACACGGTAAGCTCCAATTACCCGATCCTGCTGCTGAGTTACAGTTATGGCATTCCCCGCCTGTTTAACAGCGATTATGAATATCATAAGCTGAATCTCGGGATAACACAATGGTTCAACTTCACGACGATTGGCTGGTCGAAATATATTTTTGAAGCCGGTAAGATCTGGGGAACTTTGCCATACCCGTTGCTGAAGATCCATGATGGCAATCAGACATTCCTCTATGATGAGTATGCTGCAAACCTCATGAACTACTATGAATTCGTAAGTGACCAGTTTGTCAGCCTGTCATACACACACCATTTCGACGGACTGTTGTTTAATAAGATCCCGTTGTTCAGGAAATTAAAATGGAGAGAAATAATTCAGGCCCGGGCTGTCTATGGATCACTGAGCGCTAAAAATCAGAATTATTCTGAGTTCCCTGACCAGCTCCGTACATTCGGTAAAGAGCCTTATGTCGAAGCAGGTGCCGGGATTGAGAACATCCTGCGATTCATCCGTGTGGATGCAATGTGGCGACTAACCCATCTCTATGATCCGCAGAACTCCGGGGTTCCGAAATTCGGCATCTTTGTATCCCTGAATTTTACATTCTGAAGATCCGGTAAAAAAAAACAAACCCGGATCAACAAGGATGACCCGGGTCACAAATTCCCTGAATGTTCAGCAATCACTTCAGAACTTACCAAACCGGATACTGATTTTCCCTGTAAGCTGGTTCAGCATATCTGGTGAAATGTAGCGGCGGTCATGGCCCGGTGAATAACGATAGCTGATCCCAAAGCCAACCCGCAGTTTACTGATTACATTGAACTCCAGCTTCACACCAGGTTCTAGAACAAAGAAATGCTCCATGTGCGAAAAATGGTTGTGATAAGCATCATTCTGTACAGTAATGGAGTCGCTGCTATTTGCATGATGATAAGAAGAGATTGCTCCGCATCCTATCAGCAAAGGAAAGCTCACGTGGACCTTGGACTGCGGAAAGAGGGTATACTCCAGCAAAAGACCTCCATATCCACCGGATAAACCGTTATTGTGGTGTTTTGTGCCGGTAGAATCAATGGATTCATGATGATGGTAGTTTTGCGGGGCAACAATAAAGTTTCCCTCCATGCCAACTGTCCAGTGGTGATTCAGGATTACTCCCATACTAATCCCAGGAAGAAAAACGCTTTTATGTCCGAAGTGTGTGTATCCACCGTTTAACTCGATAAAATAACCCAGTGGAATTTTGCAGCTTCCATCCCCTTTGTGGAATAGGGTACGGATTTCATTTGTATTATTTGATGGATTTGATGTTTGTGAATCCTGGGCAAACACAGCCAGGGTGCTTGTCAGGCAGATCAGAATGATCAGGATCTTTTTCATCATCTAATTTAATTTGATTAAAACCTGTCAATATTGACAGTGTAAACCTTCTCTCATTCTTGTGTTTTCGTAAATCCTTATTGGCATATAATTCAACTACAAAACTATTGTTCACAGGAATTAGTATACCGTAAAGAAAATACTTTGAATGACATTTATCATATTTACCCAGACCCTGCATCATTATTCAGGGAGTCAATATGAAGTTTGTCGCTCCTGACATAAGTGTTTAAAGAATCAGCATTCCGTTTATTCTTCCGGGAGTTTAATAAAGTTCTGGTTATAAAGGTTAAATTCGAAATGATCACGGTCTAGACTAATCAGGTCTACCATTAGGTTTCTGTCATCAATAAAGAATAATGAAAAGCATTAGGTTCTGAATTATTTCCCATGCTTCTAAAACCTGTCTTGAAAATATTACTTGAATACCTGCAAAATTCGTCTCCTTTTATTGCCTAACTTTGTATGCAGAAATTTGAATGTAATGAAATTTATAAAACTATTAATCCTCACTGTAGTCGTGATTCCGGCAATGGGTCAAACCCAGGTATTCAAACCAGCATTGATCCAGAAAGCGGTCTATTTCGATGTCTCGCCACCTTTGCGTGATATGGCCACACAGAAGATCCAGGTGGATATAACATGGAAAAACGGCGTCGTTCAGAACCATTTCAATATAAAAAACAACACCTCTAAAAGGTTATCGGGAGATGAATTTTCACAGGCCAATATTCAACGAAAATTTGGACAAAGCCTGACAGACACAACAATCGAGAACTTTGAAGGCCTGGGTGGTGGTGGTTATATCCCTCCGGATACAGATGGTGATATAGGCCCGAACAATTATTTCCAGGTGGTGAATGCCTCATTTGCTATTTACAACAAAAGCGGGAACCTGCTTCTCGGACCGCTTCCCAGCAGCACGGTATGGAATGGCATGCCAAACAATACAAACAGCGGGGATGCGGTTGTCTTGTATGATGAAAATGCAAACCGCTGGTTGTTTTCGCAATTTTCACTGCCAAATTACCCTGACGGACCCTTTTACCAGATGGTTGCTGTTTCCCAAACTCCGGACCCGACAGGTAGCTGGTATCGTTATCAATATTCTTTCACAACGATGCCTGACTATCCTAAGTTTGGTGTCTGGCCTGATGGATATTACATGTCTTGTAACCGCTTTGGTGCTGGTTCCGGGTACTTTTCGGGGACCGGTGCGGTTGCGTATGACCGTGCACTGATGCTGGCCGGTAACCCGGATGCCCAGATGGTATTATTCCAGTTGCCCGCTTCCAACGAAGCTTTTGGGATGATCCCTTCCGATTGTGACGGTGAATTCCCTACCCTGGGAACACCAAATTATTTCGTTTATGAGTCTAATTCTACTTCGTCGCATCTTGGGATTCTGGAATTCCATGCTGACTGGGTAACCCCTGCCAATTCAACATTCGGGAACCTGATGACCCTGCCGGTTACAACGTTTTCTTCTAATCTTGGTTCCGGCATTACCCAGAAGGGTACAAATGTCAAGCTGGCAACACTCAGCGACCGCCTGATGTTCAGGCTTCAGTTCAGGAACTTCCAGGACCATTGGTCAATGGTCACCAATCACACCATTAATGCAGGAAGCAACATTGCAGGCATCCGCTGGTATGAGCTGCGTAAAGTATCCGGTGACTGGGCAATCTACCAGGATGCAACCTATGCACCTTCTGACAACATTTCCCGCTGGATGGGAAGCATTGCAATGGATGCTGCAGGAAACATTGCACTCGGCTATTCTGCAGCCGGAAGTACAGTATACCCTTCTATACGCTACACCGGTCGTATGAGTACAGATCCTCTGAACCTGATGACAATCAACGAACGCAGGATTATCAATGGTGGCGGAGCACAAACCAGCAACTCCAACCGGTGGGGTGATTATAGTGCAATGACCATCGATCCTTCATCTCCGACTACGTTCTGGTATACAACCGAATATTATTCTCAAACATCATCAAGTAACTGGCAAACCAGGATCGGTTCTTTTTCATTTTCCAATACATTTACTTCGTATGCAACAGCCAGTCCGGCTTCAGCATGTACCGGTGATTCTGTTCAATTAAACTCCGTTGCATATGGCGGATCAGGAAATTATTCCTACTCCTGGACATCCCGGCCAGCCGGATTTACTTCAAACAAGCAAAATCCCAAAGTGGCTCCGGATTTAACAACGAAATATATTGCCATCGTCAGTGATGGTAACCTGACACTTCATGACACTACACAGGTTTCCATAATCAATCAACCAACCTGCTTTGTCGGCAATGATACCATTGTTTGTTCATACTTAACATCCATTGATCTGCATGGAACCGCCACCAGTTACAAGATGCTGGGGTGGTCATCCTCAGGTGACGGTACCTTCAGCAACAGCACCAGCCTGAATACTACCTATACATTTGGCCCGCATGATTACCGAGTAGACTCCGTCGATTTTAGAATGATTGTTTTTCCGCTGAGTCCATGCCAGGAAAGGGCTTCAAGTTCAAACCATGTGAAACTCGATGCCTGCACTGGTATTCCGGAATCAACTTCCGGGGACCTATCCATCTTCATTCAGCCCAATCCTGCTCATGAATCTGTGATGATTAATTTTGGTGGACTGACTTCTCAACAAGCTTCAATGACACTTACAAGCATCAGCGGGCAGGATTTGTTTACTGAAGAAATCCGGCAAAATTCAGGTTCTTTCACAAAGCAGCTTAACCTGCACGGCTACCCGGCCGGAATGTATTTCCTGACGGTCAAGGACGATAAGAAAGTCCTGATTAAAAAACTCACCGTCTACTAAGATTTGATGGGACAGGATAAATGATGATGACCTACTTAAGCTGAAGTAAGTTTAACCGGTATCATTACCATCATAAATCCCTTGTGTGCGAGACGGTTTTGTATGGTCAGCTGGGTCTGGTTATGCAACATTCTTGTCAGTGATGAAGGCCGTGCAAAGATCGGGTTCCCAATAAAGAAAATTACCCGGTGATACTTGTGAACCACTGTTTTTGAGAGTTCCTTTATTTCATCGGCGACATCCGTTCCGATCGAATAATAACTGTCGGCGAAACAACCGTAAGCCCGCGCCAGGTCTTCGTACTTACCGAGATATCGCTTTACATTTTCTTCAAGGTTCTGAAGCTCTACTTCGCCCTTAAACGTACCGGTATCAACCATTCCGACAGATATAAAAATAAAATTCTTATAATTCTCAAAGTCTTCACGCAACTTGAGAAATGTATTGATTCCAACTCCATTGTAACAACTTACACAAATACATGCGGTGTGCGATTCCGGATCAAACTCAGGATTCGCCCGGCTTGAACGTTCCCAACCCTGGATTGCACCTTCAACATGTCTTGACATCCTCAGATCCAGTCTTCCAAGCAGTGTTGCAGCACGCCTGTAATGATTCCTCACCCTGACAACAAAGAAAATCAGGCTCGAAGTGATCAGCAGGGTCAGCCAGCCGCCTTCTGTGAATTTTATAAAGATCACGGTCAGCAGAATACCAAGAGTCAGGATCAATCCCAGTCCATTGATGAATAACTTGAGAAACCAATGACTCTCTTCTTTTTTGACCTGCCACCAATGCCTGACCATTCCAGCCTGTGAGAGCGAGAATGTCGCAAATACATTGATACTGTACAGGACGATGAGGGTTAAGACATTGCCACCAGTGACCAGCAGGATAAATGAAGCAGCGATTGCCATCAACAGCAACCCATTCTGTGTCACAAGGCGGTCCGAGAGCACAGAAAATCTTCGCGGGAACCAGTTATCCTGCGCCATATTTGAGATTACCCGGGGACCATCCAGGAACCCCGTCTGGGCTCCTACAAACAAAAGCGCAGCCTCAGAAAGAAGTGTGATAACAACAAAGGGTTTCCCCAGCCACCTGCTCCAGCCAGCAGTCATAGTTTCCAGCAGGTTTGCATTCATGGTCTTACCCGGGATGTGCTTCAAATGAAAAATCGAGTAAGCAGCCAGTAAGCCAAGGACGGTTATTCCCAGCGAAAAAGCCATCAGACGCATGGTCGCAATCCCCGTTTTGGCCCTGGGTTCCTTTAAAATCACCATGGAGTTGGATACTGCCTCGATTCCTGTATATGTCCCGGCACCCATACTGTATGCCCTGGCGAGGATCAGGAGCGCTGCAAAAGTACCCATGGAGTGGCTTGCCTGTCCGAATTCCCGGGAAGCATCCGGGACAAGATTGATGAATTCCCGGGTATGAAAAAAGATCGGGTAAACGATGGTAAAAGCATGCGTCAGCAGAAAAATGATAAAGATTGGCATCAATGAAAAGACGGATTCCTTGATCCCCCGAAGGTTTACAATTAACAGGACCAATATCATGACCAGGGTGACCGTTAATTTATAGGTTTGAAGTGCAGGAGGAAAATTACTGAAGATGGCATCGACACCGCTTGCAACACTTATAGCAATAGTAAGAACGTAGTCAACGATCAGCGAACAGCCGGAAACCATACCAAGCTGAGGGTTGAGCAGCTTGGTAGCAACTTTATACCCTCCCCCTCCCGAAGGGAATAGTTTGATGATCTGTGAATAACTGCTGCTGATTATGGCAATGGTAACGACAACTGCAAGTGCAACAAAGATGGTCATTCCATGATACTGACCTAAGGCCCGGTAAGATTCTTCAGGTCCATAACAGGAAGATGACAAACCATCCGAACCTAAGCCTATCCATGCCAGGACAGCCACAAGCGTGACTTTCTCAAAAATATGCTCGTCCTTTAGATCCCTGGCTTTCCCTACGAAGAGCTTCCTTGCTCTTTCAGAAGTGCTTAGCCTTTCTCTCTGTTTCATGGCTCCCAAATTGACCGGCAAAAGTAATGCTAAAAGTTACATGTCAATTTTCCAAACCCAATATACTGAAATCAAAAGAACCTATATCCCTGTTAGTATTTCAATGCATGTCAACGACTTTAAGCCGGATTTCGCCGCATCCCTTCAACGATTATTTATAACTTCTTTATACTTTCAGCATCAATCTTTATAAAATCTTTATGTCGGATTGGCACTTTTGCAATGCTTAAAATTATCGCGTTAGCCTGAATCATTTCACTTTCTGCCTGAACACGATTCATATACAGCATTTGGATCAGGAAACCCTAAAAAGTAAAATAGTTTACCTTGTTGATTGCCCTGGTCATTTCCACACCTTTAAGGTCGAGACTATATTTCTCCTGGTTCTCAAGCGAGATTGTCTTCATCAGTGTCTGTCCGCCTTTGGAATCTTCAGTTGTCATCTCCATAACAAACCCTGGCTCTGAAAGGGTATTGTGAAGGGCCGCCATTTTACATGCGCGAAAACATTGCATCTGTCAAATTGATAGGTCTGCTCATACTTAACTCCCATTGGTTTCACAGGGAGAAAGGCAGAATTCAACCAAATTATTCATGCATCCTTAAATTCAGTTCATGGCAAGTGTCCCTGACCAGGGGTTCTGTGCAGTGTATCCGATAAATTTGAACAGCTTTTTGAATCATCAAACAATGAGTTCATCTATGATCGATGGAATTTTTTATTTTATGCGAATGAAAAGATTTCAGTGCAATCTCTTGCAACAGGGTGTTTCCTGACTTATATTTGTGCTGGTTAAGAGTAAATTGCGTTTTTTGTTCTTTGAAGGTTCTGGTAAAGTTGGCCAGATATTCAAATCTTATTTCAGCTGCCTCATCCTTGCCACAATCGACAATCATGATTCACTTTGTTCCTGGCTTATCAGCATTTTACTGAACAGGAAAAGAGTACCCAGTTCTGCCGATATCTTCCCCATTAACCTGCTGCATAGCGAAGAGCATACTCATCCTGCGTAAAACAGGTATTTTAGTATACTACAGTTTGCCCTGTAAGTTGTGACTTGCCAAAAATCATTAATGCTGCAAACAAATCCTTACAGAAAATATTTCTTGTCGGATTTAAGAGTAACAATTTAACCTGAATGCCATGTGTATCGAGAAAAAAATGTTGCAAAAGAGCAGTCTTTGCAAGGTAAAATTCAGCGTTCCCAGGGAAGTAGCTGAAACTGCAAAATCCGCATACCTCGTCGGTGATTTCAACGACTGGGATCCGGCAGCAATACCGATGAAAAAGAGTAAAGCCGGGTCTTATGATGTGGTGTTGGAACTGCAAACTGGGAAAGATTATCAATTCAGGTACCTGCTGGATAACCAGCGGTGGGAAAATGACATCAATGCAGACAGGTTCGTTCCGAACGGGTTCGGTGATTCGGTAAATTCTGTGGTGTCAATCTGATATACCTGAGAATTGATGCCAGTCAGTTACATAAAAAAAATCTCCCGGAACTACCAGGAGATGCAGGATTACTATTTTTCAAATCATAAGGTCGTAACCTATTTTAATCCTCTCCGCTTCAACAGCGGATCAACAGAAGGTTCTTTCCCGCGGAATTTTTCATATTGTATCATTCCTTCATCATCGCCTGATTCAGCGAGGCAGTATTTTCTGAATTTTTCAGCCAGGGTTTTATTGTAGATATCACCGGATTCCTTAAATGCAGCAAACGCATCAGCATCAAGGACGGCAGCCCAGATATACACATAATACCCGGCAGCATATCCTCCATCGAAAATATGTGAAAAGTACGTTGTACGATAGCGTGGCAGGATTTCCGGGATGAGTCCGATTTTATTCATGGCTTCTGTTTCGAACGCATCTGCATCAACCTGTTGTGGTTCACTGATCGTGAAGTAATCCATATCAAGGATGGCAGCTGCAAGGTATTCAACTGTTTCAAATCCCTGGTTAAAAAGACCACTCTTCTGGATCTTCGCGATCAGGTCCTCCGGTATGACTTTCCCGGTTTTATAATGTTTTGCGTAGAACCTTAGAACTTCCGGTTCACAAGCCCAGTTCTCCATCACCTGTGAAGGCATCTCAACATAATCCTGCGGTACATTCCCGGCGGTCCGGTAATACCTGCCCTGGGTGAATAAGCCATGCAATGCATGCCCGAATTCATGGAACATTGTTCTCACTTCATCCAATGTTAAAAGTGCAGGAGTATCAGTTGTTGGCTTGGTAACGTTATAAACAACCGACATGACCGGGTCAATGCGCTTCCCGTTCTCCCACCCGTTGGAGCGGAAATCTGTGCACCAGGCACCACCTTTTTTCCCGTCCCGTGGAAAATAATCAAGGTAAAGAATACCCAGTGGTTGCCCGTTTGCTTCTTTCACCTCATAGGTCTCAACATCCTTTTGGTATACCGGCAAATCAGTCCGCTTGGTCAATGTAATACCATAAAGTTTATTGGCCACATGGAACATACCATCGCGCACATTCGACAAGGCAAAATAGGGTGTCAGTTCACTCTCGACAAGGTCGTATTTTTCTTTGTGAATTTTTTCGGCATAATACCACCAGTCCCAAGGTTCCAGCTTGAAACCTCCTTTGTCACGATCAATGATATTCTGCATTTCCACAACTTCATTTTTCGATACAGGTAAAGCGGCATTCCATAATTTCATGAGGAAGTCATTGACAGCTTCGGGAGTTTTCGCCATATTCTCTTCAATCACGTAGGATGCGTAATTCCTGTAACCTAAAAGCTGTGCCTGGATTGTCCTCAGTTCAACAATCCTGGAAACGACCCTCTTGTTGTCATTGGCATTGTTATTATCTCCACGCATGAAATAGGCGCGGTAGATCTTTTCCCGAAGATTCCTGTTATTGGCATATTGAAGAAAGGGGATCATGCTTGGCTTCGCTAATGTGAAGACCCACCTGTTTTTTGTTTCAACAGTTAGTACGGCTCCTGTAGCATTTTGAATGGGCTCGCTTTTGATATTCTCCTTGAGTTTTGCTGCTTCTGCGGCAGCATCAATAATTCCTTGCGGGAGACCGGCAAGATCATCTTTATTCTCGATGACAAGCTTGAAATTCGTATTGGTTTCAGCAAGGAGGTTTTCACCGAAAGTCAGTGCAAGCATAGACAATTCAGCATTGACCTTCCGGAGTTCTTCCTGTTTATCAACGGGAAGATTTGCTCCACGCCGTTCGAAATCCCTGTAATATTTCTCTACCACCCGTATCTGTTGCGGATCAAGGTTCATTGTCTTCCGGGTCTCATATACCTTTTTAATTTTTTCAAAAAGTCTTTGATTCATAAAAATATCATCCGAATGCTTGGATAACAATGGATCCAGGTCCCGGGCTACCTTCTGAATCTCAGGATTGGTATTGGCTTCCGTAATGTTGAAAAACACTTTACTGACATTGGAAAGCAATTTCCCTGATTTGTCAAAAGCATCAATGGTATTTACAAAATTGGGTGCATCCGGGTTATTGACAATGGTTTCGATTTCACTATCCTGGATTTTCATTCCTGCCAGGAAAGCATGCATGTAATCACCCGTTTCGATCTTGTCAAAGGGAGGAACCTGAAATGGTGTTTTGTATTCAGACATGAACGGGTTCTCGGCTTTAACTCTGCCTGGAAACCCTGATAAAGACAGGATTGTCATAGCTACTAATAAAAATTTAAATTGTTTCATCCGGAATCAGTTTAAAGATTATTGAAATATTCTGAAAAGCGTGTAAAGATATCATGAAAAAACGGAATTTTAAAAAATGATCCATCAGACAGCTCTCAGGTGAGTTATCACACAATGTTTTGCTGATTGGCTCAAGGTCATGTCAGCATGAGGTAACAGGAAAGCAATTCAGGAATGTTGTCAACTATTCGTTCTGGTTCAATCTTTGAATTGTCGCCGGATCTCAATGGTTAACAGGAAAAGAAGATACCCTGTTGACATTTTGCTTAGGTAAAAAGTTTTCCACAGAATATTATTAATTTAAAAAAGAAATAAATAAGGATACCAATTGGTAAATTTTGATTTAACTTTACATGAATTTAAATTTCTTGTCGTATGTCAAACAGAGTCACAAAAACTGAATTGTCTGAAATCAGGAAAGGAAAAATTTCTGTTAAAGAATATTCCAATGGAGAGGTTTCTGTTTTTTGGAAACCTGAGCTTTGTATACATTCAGCAAATTGTTTAATCGGGTTGCCTGGGGTTTTCAATAATTCCAAAAGGCCATGGATCGATATCAAAGGCGGACCTACCAAAGATATCATCACTGCAGTCAACACGTGTCCCTCACGTGCCCTGACATTCCTGAAAAATACACGGATAAAATCCCAGTCCAGGAAAAAAGGTCCCAAAAAGGCTGCAAAATTTGCCCGTATCCAGGTATTGAAAAATGGCCCGATCCTGGTTACCGGGAATTTTATCATAAGGGATGCCAATAAAAAGAAGATCAGGATTGAAACTGAAACTGCAGCCCTGTGCAGGTGCGGAGCCTCAAAAACCAAACCATTCTGCGATGGGAATCACCTTGCGGAAAACTTTCTTGGATGACAGATGCCATTCAGTTTCCCGCCTAATATTAACGAAATAAGTATTTTATATGATAATCGGATTGCTCAAAGAATCTGCCGGTGAGCGAAGAGTTGCATTGCTCCCGGAAGCAGTTGCCTTGCTGGTTAAAATGAAGGCCCTGGTGATGGTAGAGAAAGATGCTGGAACTTCTGCCTTTTGCAGTGATGCAGCGTATGAAAACGCCGGGGCTTCTGTTTCAACAAAAGCTGATGTGATCAGCCAGTCAGAGATGATTGTAAAGATAAACCCGCCAACCGGGGATGAACTCAGCGCAATGAAAAATGGACAAATCCTGCTTGGGGTTCTGAACCCGTTAATGGATAAAGAATTGGTGATGAAACTGGGATCCGCCGGAATAACGAGTTTCAGCCTTGACATCATTCCCCGGACCAGCCGGGCACAATCGATGGACATTCTCTCATCGATGGCAACGGTAAACGGATATAAAGCTGTTTTGACTGCTGCCAACACTCTGCCCAAATTTTTTCCCATGTTTATGACAGCCGCCGGAACAATTACACCTGCAAAGTTATTGATACTTGGTGCCGGGGTAGCAGGTTTGCAGGCTGTCGCAACTTCCAGGAAACTTGGTGCTATAGTTGAAGTCTTTGATGTCCGCGCCGCTGTGAAGGAAGAAGTGATCGGGCTTGGCGCAAAATTCGTTGAAGTTGAAGGTGCAATTGATGACAAATCAGCAGGAGGGTATGCCGTGGACCAATCTGAGGAATTCAAAAAGATGCAGGCAACTGCAATTCATGAACACGCAATAAAATCGGACGTTGTCATTTGTACTGCCCAGATCCCCGGGAAAAAAGCGCCATTATTATTGAAGAAAGAAACAGTAGAAGCCATGAAACCTGGTGCTGTCATCATTGATATTGCAGCATCTACGGGTGGAAATTGCGAGCTGACACAAAATAATAAGACCATCACCCATAAAGGCATTACCATTATCGGGAATTCATTTTTTGCTATTGATATGCCGGTCGATGCAAGCAAGATGTTCGGGAAGAACACCGTTAATTTCCTGAAACTGCTCATCACCCCGGAAGGAGCTCTCCACCTGAACTGGGATGATGATCTGGTGAAGGGAACCTGTGTCACGCATCAGAACCAGGTAGTCAATGAAAGAATCAAAACCATTCACGCACTTTAATCATTGAATTCATGAACGAAATTCTTCAGTTTTTCCTGGTCAACAAGGAAGCAATATTCATCATCCTTCTCTCTATCTTCCTTGGGATAGAGGTCATCTCACACGTCCCTTCGGTCCTTCACACACCGCTTATGTCAGGTGCCAATGCCATTCATGGAGTTGTGATCATTGGTGCAATCATCGTCATGGGGCATGCCCATTCAGTTTTGTCAATGGTACTGGGTTTCGTGGCCGTTGTCCTGGGAACGCTCAATGTTGTGGGCGGATTTGTTGTCACAGACCGGATGTTAGAAATGTTTAAAAAGAAAAAATCCAATAAATCATAACTTGTATGGATTCAATCATAACGCTTGTAAAAAACATTGCATATTCAGAATACATTTCGGTGCTGGAGATTTCCTATCTGCTGGCTTCCGTTCTTTTCATCCTGGGTTTGAAAAAACTCAGTCACCCGGATACCGCCCGGAACGGAAACCTGTGGGCTGCCGCCGGGATGGGGCTTGCCATACTTTGCACCTTGCTGTTCCATCGTACAAAACTTGAAGACGGCAGCTATGAAGGCATTCATAACATCGGTTTTATTCTGGCTGCACTTGTTCTCGGAACATTTGCTGGTGCTTATGCTGCAAGGAAAGTTAAAATGACCGCGATGCCGCAGATGGTTTCATTGTTCAATGGAATGGGAGGCGGTTGTGCTGCCTTGATTTCCCTGATGGAATTTCCACGGATGCAGACATTACTCGCTGCACAGCAGCATGCAAACATGCTGAACGGAGAAGCCCTGGCGATTTTGCTTGGCCTTATGATCGGCGGGGTCTCGTTTGCCGGAAGCATGATAGCATTTGGAAAGCTGGATGAGCGGATTGGTGATGTCAGAACCCCTCTGCTCCGGTATATCAATCTCGGGTTTTTGTTCCTTCTTCTCGGATTCGTCGTTTTTATCCTGTTTAAGACCCCGGTTGCCGGTGAACATTGGATGATCTATGTGCTGGCTGTCCTCGCCCTTATATACGGCGTTACATTTGTCATGCCTATTGGCGGAGCTGATATGCCGGTGGTCATTTCCCTTCTGAACTCATTCACTGGTGTTGCCGCTGCCATGGGAGGATTTCTGTATAACAACCAGGCAATGCTCACCGGGGGTATCCTTGTGGGATCTTCCGGAACGATCCTCACCATCCTGATGTGCAAGGCCATGAACCGTTCGTTGTTGAATGTGATCATCGGGGCCTTTGGCGGAAGTTCTTCAGCCGCAGCAGCAACCGGCGATAAAACGGTAAAGGAAATTTCCCTGAGCGATGTGGCCATCCTGCTGAGTTATTCACAAAAAGTTTTTATTGTTCCCGGGTACGGACTCGCGGTAGCTCAGGCACAGCATTTGTGTCATGAACTTGATGCCCTGCTTGCAAGTAAAGGTGTTGAAGTGAAATATGGAATTCATCCGGTTGCAGGCAGAATGCCCGGCCACATGAATGTGCTCCTGGCTGAAGCAGATGTACCCTACGAGAAGTTGCTCGAGATGGAGGATGCAAATAAGGAAATGGGAAGCACAGATGCAGTCATTGTTGTAGGGGCGAATGATGTAGTGAACCCGGCTGCCGAAGATGATCCATCAAGTCCTATCGCCGGCATGCCGGTTATCCAGGTCTGGAATGCCAGGAATGTAATTGTGATGAAAAGAAGCATGGCAAAAGGCTATGCTGCAATCGAGAACAACCTGTTTTACCACCCAAGGACACGGATGCTCTTTGGTGATGCGAAAGCAACCATGCAGAAACTGGTTGCAGAGATTAAGAATCTTTGATGAGATCAAAAAAAAAGCCCCGCAAAATGCAGGGCTTTTTTCAAAGGCAATCAGTGATTACTTCTTACCTTTTTTCTCTTTTTTTACTTCTTTAACTTTCTTAGCAGGTTTGATCAGGTGTTTTGCGATCGAATCTGCATGAGCAATAGAGTCAGCTTTAATTTTTTCCATCTGTACTTTTGCGATAGAATCAGCAACTCTTTGCTGTTCTGCCATAACCATTGCCATGGAATCAGCAACTTTAATGGAATCAGCGATTCTTTTTTCTTCGAGTTCTTTTGCGCTTGGTCCGCAGCTGTACATGAAAGCTACTACACCAATAACTAATAATGTTGCAAGTTTTTTCATTTGGTTTTTGATTTTTTTAATTTGACACAAAGGTAACTCAATTAAATAATCGCTTCCAAATTTTTAGACTACTATTTTTTAACATTTTTTAACATATCAACTAAACGGCTAATTACCAAGGGAATAAATTTTAACATTTATTAATATTTCGGAGTTATGAACAACGATTACCACGACTTTTTTGCAATTAACCGTCAGAATTGAAAAATCGTGACGCAATTGGTGAGCCGGATTTGAGGAATTGATGCGAATTCGCAGGCTCAAACCGCTGCCGGTTCAGAAAAAGTAAATGCAGGGAAGTAAAATCGTACATTTGGTCTCTAAACTAACAATCACAGGATTCTTCAGATGGTAATCCCTCTTGCAGAGCAGTTGCGCCCGTCAAGCCTGGATGAATATATCGGGCAGGAACATCTTGTCGGGAAGGATGCAATACTATTTAAAGCCATTGCATCCGGGAAGATCCCGTCAATGATCCTCTGGGGACCACCGGGAGTAGGCAAAACCACGCTTGCCTATATCATTTCACAGCAACTGGGACGTCCTTTCTATACGCTGAGTGCCGTCAGTTCGGGTGTGAAAGATGTCAGGGAAGTTATTTCCAAAGCCAAGGAGAGTGGTGACAGCCCGTTTCTTTTCATTGATGAAATTCACCGGTTCAGCAAATCGCAACAGGATGCCCTGCTGGGTGCAGTTGAAAAAGGGATTGTTACGTTTATTGGTGCCACAACTGAAAATCCTTCGTTCGAAGTGATCTCTCCCCTCCTTTCACGATGCCAGACTTACATCCTGAAAACACTTGAAGAACCACACCTCACCAAATTGCTGATGCTCGGAAAGGAAAGGCTCGAGGAGAATCTGAAGGTGGTTATAGCGATTAAAGAAACCGACGCAATATTCCGGATCTCCGGTGGTGATGCCCGAAAGCTGTTTAATGCACTGGAACTTATTGTATCAGCCGAAAGCAAACAAACGCGTGAAATTGAGATCACCAATGAGAAAACGGTAAAGATCATCCAGCAAAACCTTGCCATGTACGATAAGGGAGGCGAAATGCATTACGATGTCATTTCTGCATTTATCAAATCGATGCGTGGCAGTGATCCGAATGCCACGGTGTATTGGCTGGCCCGCATGATTGATGCCGGTGAGGATCCCCTGTTCATCGCACGCAGGATGCTGATCCTTGCTTCAGAGGATATCGGTAATGCCAACCCCAATGCCTTGTTGCTTGCAAACTCCTGCTTCCAGGCGGTGAATGCGATCGGCTACCCCGAGTGCAGGCTTATCTTATCACAAACTGCAATCTACCTGGCCTGTTCTGTAAAAAGCAATGCCTCGTACCTGGCCATTCTCAATGCACAGAAAGCATTCAAAGAATTTGGGGATCAGCCGGTCCCACTGCACATCCGGAATGCTCCCACGAAGCTGATGAAGAATATCGGGTATGGCAAGGATTACAAATATGCCCACGATTTTGAGAACAATTTCACGGAACTTGAGTTTCTGCCCGAGAAGCTTTCAGGCAGAAAGTTTTATGACCCCCAGAACAATGCCCGTGAAAATGAGCTCAGGGCAAGACTAAAGGAATTATGGAAATCAAAATATAAGTACTAAAAACTGATGTTATGCTGTTCGAAATCCCCGGAATCAAACACCTTGAGAAAAACAATTTTTTCCTGATTGCCGGACCGTGCGTGGTAGAAGATGAGAAAACCCCGGTTCTGATCGCCGAAAAGATCATTGAACTCACCAACCGGCTGGAGATTCCTTTTATTTTCAAAGCATCCTATAAAAAAGCCAACCGGTCACGCGTGGATTCCTTTACCGGGATGGGTGATCTTAAAGCCCTGGAGTTGATCAGGGAAATAGGGAAGACACATCATATCCCAACCCTCACCGATATTCACACCGTTGAAGAGGCTGACATGGCTTCGGCTTATGTTGATGTCCTGCAGATCCCGGCATTCCTCTGTCGCCAGACTGATCTGCTGATCGCTGCCGGCAAGACCGGAAAAGCAGTAAACATCAAAAAAGGACAGTTCTCTTCCCCGTCAACTATGGGATTTGCTGTTGAAAAAGTCAGGAGTACCGGGAACAAAAAAGTCATGCTCACTGAGCGCGGGACGACTTTTGGATACAGTGACCTGGTTGTTGATTACCGAGGGATACCCGAGATGCAAAAGAACCAGGTTCCAGTAATCCTGGATGTGACACATTCACTCCAGGAACCGAATCAACCGGAAGGAGTCACCGGTGGCCGGCCGGATCTTATTGAAACCCTTGCCAAAGCAGGAATTGCGGCAGGTGTCGATGGAATCTTCCTGGAAACACACCCGGATCCATTATCATCAAAATCTGACGGTGCCAATATGCTCAGGCTTGATCTGCTCGAAGATCTGCTGGTAAAGCTGGTACGGATCAGGCAGGCAATCTCTTGTGAATAATGAATAACGATTAACGATTTTTGATTTATGAAGTTTAGCTATAATAATTGAGTCATCACTTCATAAATCAAAAATCGTTAATCCTTGTTCGTAAATCAATACAGATCGTTAAACTCTGCTCTTAAATGATTTACAACGGAAGATTTTGAAAACGCTTTACTCGAGGTCAAGCCCTTTGATTCCGCCTGTTTCAGGATAGAAGTTGACTTTCCATTTATTGACCGGTAGGAAAGAAATTATTCCCAATTGATTGACAAGACACTGTGTCTCTTCCTGCAGGTTTTCATCAACTTTTACTGTAACCCTTGCCAATTCAGGAATGCGGTAGAAAAATCCGTGAACTTTTTTTGTCCCTTCATTTCTCTTCAGGAAGTTGGAAACAACACCTGTACTTCCTGATCGCTGAACCTTAATGGTAACAATTTTGCCACCCGGTTCATCAAGGTCAAGAACTCCTTTTCCTTTATGGAATTTGAAGATCGGAACTTCGGTATTCACCTGGTTGGGGTTGGGAGTGTATGAATATGTAAATGTCAATGGCTTATGAATACTGATCCCGGTGAACAGCTTCATATACTCTTTCTGAAGCGTCTTCAATTGTTCATCCATATATTCCAGCGTTTCCTTATTGTAGTTTACTTCCTGGTACCCGCTGATCAGGTTAAACCGGTTATCCTTGATCTTGGAAATAAAATCAGCAGCCTCTTTGGCCTTTTGTTCCATCGGTTTCTCTACCATGGTACGCTTCAGTACCTGGCGCTCGATGGTCATGGTATCAATGTTGACCTTCCGGATGATCGTGTCAATCTTCTCAAAGAAGCTGACATCAGCAGAATATTTGAATATCTCCGGAAAGACATCCTGTTCTGTCTCCGATGTATTGCCAGCCGGTTTGCGATTTGTTAAGACTGCTGCCGTGTCTATCATATCCTTCATAAAACCAAGGATCAGACCGGATTCACTGAATGCCAGCAAACCTGATTTCTCACTTTTTGAAATCTTCTCGCCCAATTCAATAAAATAATACTGATCGGGATCAGGCTGCGGCGAAGTTGTGACTTTCATATCCGTGATCTTGTATTCCACGGAAGTTGATTCCACAACATTCTTCAGCCCAAGATAACGCAATGCATACTCTGCATACGGGCCCTTGTAGTTTTCAATCCGGTCGATGGTCACTTCGATTTTTATCACCGTGCGCGGCAGGGCATAAAAAACGCCATCCTTATCGGAAGCGGACGCATTGTTATCAATATGAAAAACATTGATCTGCGAATATCCCTGCTGAATAAAGGATACCGAAATCAAAAAGCAAAGCAGTAGAAATATTTTGCGCATAGGTCCTGGTTTTTATTCCCCGTAGGGTTATTTCACAAACAGTAATTCACGGTATTTCGGTAAAGGCCAGAGTTCATCATCAACAAGCAATTCAAGCTTGTCAACATGATAACGGATCTTCTCGAAGAATGGTTTTACATGGCCACAATAGGCAAATGACTTTTCTTCGGGCTCATGAAGCCGGTTGGCGATTTTCCGGGATTCTTCCATCTCATTGACAAATGTCTTGATCTTGGAAACATGCTCAGAAATTTCGGTGATGGTCTCCATCTGGTTCTGGGAAAGCTTTCCATAGGTTTTCAAATCCAGAACTTCTTTCAGTCCTTTGACATTTTCGATCAGTGTATTCTGGTATTTAATGGCGATAGGGATGATGTGGTTTGTAGCAAGATCACCCAGCACACGCGATTCAATCTGGATTTTTTTGGAATAATTTTCCAGCCGGATCTCATGCCTGGCAATCATTTCCCGTTCAGTGAGGACATTGTTGGAATCGAAAAGCTTCAGGGTTTGCGGTGTTATCAAAGCTTTCAGCGCATGCGGAGTGGTCGCATGATTTGAGAGTCCACGCTTCTGTGCTTCTTCAATCCATTCTTTGCCGTAATTGTTTCCTTCAAAGAGGATGTCCCTGGATTCCTCAATATATTTTCTCAGGACCTGGAAAATCGCATCATCCTTACGGATCTTTTTTGCGATGAGTTTATCAACTTCCAGCTTGAATTTTTTCAACCGGTCAGCTACAACCAGGTTGAGAACGATCATGGCCGGGGCACAGCTTTGAGACGAGCCCACAGCGCGGAATTCGAATTTATTCCCGGTAAAAGCAAACGGGGAAGTTCGGTTACGGTCAGTATTGTCAATGAGGATCTCGGGAATCTTTGGCAGGTTCTTCAGTAGATCAACATCGCTCCCGGTATTGAGTTTGACCTTCTTTTTGGTCTTTACCAGGAGTTCAAGAAGTCCGGTCAGCTGGTTCCCGATGAAAACAGAAAAAATAGCGGGTGGTGCTTCATTACCGCCAAGACGGTAATCGTTACCGGCCGAGGCAACAATTGCACGAAGCAGATCTCCATAATCCTGGACAGCACGAATGATATTGACAAGGAAAGTAAGAAAGCGGAGATTTGACTCAGGATTCTTTCCCGGGCTGAGAAGATTCTCCCGCGTGTCAGTCATCAGCGACCAGTTGCTGTGTTTCCCCGATCCATTGATCCCATTGTAGGGTTTCTCATGCAACAAAAGAGTGAAATCATGCCTCTTGGCAACCTTTTCCATGATATGCATCAACAACTGGTTGTGATCAACCGATAAATTCACCTCCTCATACACCGGGGCACATTCAAATTGGTTAGGTGCTACTTCGTTATGGCGTGTTTTGACCGGTATCCCCAATCTGTGCGCCTCGAGTTCGAACTCCTGCATGAATGCCATGACCCGTTGCGGGATCGTTCCGAAATAGTGGTCTTCCAACTGCTGATCCTTTGCAGAGGCATGTCCGAAGAGTGTCCTTCCTGTCAGGACCAGGTCATGCCGGGCCATGTATAGTGCAGTATCAACAAGAAAATATTCCTGTTCAGCTCCAAGCGTGGCAAAAACCTTTTTAACATTTTTCGAAAAATATTTACAGACATCAACAGAAGCCTGGTCAATGGCATCAAGTGCTTTGAGCAACGGAGTTTTAAAATCTAGGGCTTCGCCAGTGTAAGAAACAAATACCGTAGGAATGCAGAGGGTCTTATCCATGATGAAGGCAGGTGACGTCGGATCCCAGGCTGTGTAACCTCTTGCCTCAAACGTACTTCGGATTCCACCGCTTGGAAAGCTTGAAGCATCCGGTTCCTGTTGTGTCAGTTCACTTCCCCTGAAATTTTCGATTCCTGCCCCTCCTTCAATGGGATCAACAAAAGCATCATGCTTCTCTGCAGTTGAACCGGTCAACGGAAGAAACCAATGGGTGTAATGTGTTGCTCCTTTTGTGATGGCCCATGCTTTCAAGCCTGCAGCAACCTGGTCAGCAATCCTCCGGTTGATCTTCTCACCCTGTTCAATTGCATTTACCACCTGCTGAAAAGCTTCTTCAGTAAGGTATTCCCGCATCGCGGACTGATTAAAAGTAAGTTCACCAAAATATTCAGATGCTTTCTTACCAGGAAATTCAACTTCCCTGGAGTGCCTTTTCATGGCTGTTTCCAGGGCCCTGAAACGTAAATTATCCATAGTTTATATGTTTTTATTTTCAATATTATCTCGTAACTATTTAATTATCAATCTATACTATTTTTCTCCTGCGGAGGAGAAAAAGACCTGTAAAGGTAATAAAACCATTGACAATCAATAGTTCGAAACTGAATTTGTACCCATTGAACAGGACCTCAGAATACTTGCTTAAAAAATAGCATGCTACCGGTGAAATCACAACGAGAAGAGGAACCCATTTATCTTTAACAGAAAACCTCGTGAACAAACCAAAGGAAAACAATCCCAGCAACGGACCATAAGTATAACCGGCGATGGTAAAGAGTTTATCGATCACCGCACGATCGTTAATGGCGCGAAACAGGATGATCACAAAAAGAAGCACCACAGCGAAACCAATATGAACCAGGTAACGGGTTCTTATTTTATCCTTTTCAGTAAGATTCTCATTTTTATTGATACCAAGGAAATCTATACTAAAAGATGTGGTAAGGGAAGTGAGAGCCCCGTCAGCGCTGGGGTAAGCCGCAGAGATGAGACCAATGACAAAGACCAGCCCGGCAATGGGTCCGAGGTTATGGATTGCAATCATCGGGAAGAGCTCGTCTGACCTCACCGGTAATGTAATCCCGGTTCTAGCTGCATAAATAAAAAGAATCGCCCCGAGGAAAAGAAACAGGAAATTCACAAACACCATGATCGTACTGAATGTAAACATGTTCTTTTGGGCATCCTTCAGGCTTTTGCAGCTCAGGTTTTTCTGCATCATCTCCTGGTCGAGACCTGTCATCACGATGGCAATGAAAACCCCGCTGAGAAATTGTTTCAGAAAAAAACGTTTATCAGCCCAATCCAGGAAAACCATTTTGCTGTAGCTGCTTTTAAAGATGTCGGAAGAAATCGTGAAGAACGATGTGTGCAGATTCAGAATGATGAAGTAGATTGAAAGTACCAGAGCGAGCAGCATAAATGTTGTCTGGACCGTATCTGTCCAAATGATCGTTTTGATTCCTCCTTTCAAGGTATAAAGCAAGATCAGGATAATGAAAATGATGACAGTGACACTGAAAGGAATATGCCATGCATCAAACACGAATACCTGGAGTACGTTTACCACGAGGAACATCCTGAAAGAGGCACCAATCACGCGTGAAAGGATAAAATAAAATGCACCGGACCGGTATGACCAGAAGCCGAACCTGGTATCCAGGTAAGAATAGATGGATGTAAGATTAAGCCGGTAATAGAGCGGCATCAGGACCGTTGCAATGATCACATAGCCCAGGATGTAACCAACAACGACCATCATATAGGAAAACTGTGTCACTCCAACCCAGCCAGGGACCGACATGAAGGTCACTCCTGACATGGAAGCGCCGATCATGCCGTAGGCAACAACAAACCAGGGTGAGGATTTATTGCCGATAAAAAAAGCCCGGTTGCTGGCCCGCCTGGCAGTGAGCCAGGTTATGGTAAAGAGCAGCGCGGTATAGGCTAAGAAGGTGATCAGGATTACGGATGGAGTCACAATACTGGTAGATTATTGTTTGATCAACTGAGAATTTGAATGGTTCACCAATGGTTAATTTTTCGTGGCAGCCATTGAATGGGCAAACGAGATCAGGTCAGGAAAAGAAAGATCGATCAGTTGATGGTTGTTACTGATCATTTTCTTATCTTCTGAAATGAAGGCTGTGATCATATCCAGCTTTTTTCCAAAAATCATGTCTGAAACTGAATCCCCAACCATTATTGAATTTTTAAAATTAATTCCCGGTAACTCCTTTCTTGCTTTCAACGCCATGCCAACATTGGGTTTCCGTAAGATGGAACGATCGGCTTCAAGAAACGGGCTGTGATAGACTTTGTCAATCCGTCCGCCATGAAGTTCAATCTCTTCTGTCATTTGCCGGTGAATTTCCTGCAATGCAGTTTCTGTCATCAATCCTTTCCCGATTCCCTGCTGGTTGCTGACAACCACAATTTTCCCAAAAACAGAGGCGAGGATTTTCAATGCTTCCTTTACCCCGCCAAGGAATTCAAACCGGCTCCACACGTCGACATACCCATCCACAATCCTCCGGTTGATCACACCATCGCGGTCAAGAAACAACGTCCACGTCTTATCAATCTTCAAACTGTTTAAATTCATCGTGTGCCCTCATGTAATCTTCAGGAATTCCAATATCAAGAAAATAGCCTCTCGCCGGGTAGCCGAACATTCGTGACCGGGAATAAAATTTTTCAAAACAGTCTTTTTCGATGGAAAACTTTCCGGGAAAATTATTCTCGATAAAAAACTCTTTATTGATCATGTAAATTCCGCCGTTGATATACCCCGGATATCCTTCAGCCTGCTTTTCTTTGAAACCAATGATCTGTTTTGCCTGGTCAATCTGAACAGATCCATACCTCCCGGTATCTTCCAGGTGGCGGAGCGCCAGGGTCATTTCCGCTTTGTTTGTTTCATGGAGGTTCTGCATTGCACGCAGATCTATCCTGAACATGCTGTCCCCGTTCAGTACCACTGCGGTGCTGCCTTCCACTTGTGTCAAGGCGTTGAGCATTCCTCCGCCTGTTCCCAGCGGTTCATCCTCAATGGCATAAGTAATCAGGAGATTCCGGTAATGATCCTTAAAATGAGCATGAATCGTATCGTTCAGGTAGCCAACCGAGAGAACAACTTTTTCAATCCCCTGTCCGGAAAGGTAATTCAGCAGGTATTCAAGAAACGGCTTGCCATTTAAAGGAGCCATTGATTTCGGAACATCATTGACAAGATCTTTCAGCCTGGTGCCCAACCCACCGGCAAGGACGATTGCTTCCATCAATACGGATTTTTCGGAAAGATTGCAGATTCTACGATTTCACAAATGATATGACCGATCATGATATGGCATTCCTGGATCCGTGGTGTATCTTTGGAAGGAACATTGATCAGGAAGTCGCACCATTCGCGCATATCACCACCCGTTTCACCGGTCAGCCCGATGGTGATGACACCCAGTTCCCTGGCGGCTTCAAGTGCACGAATGATATTTTTGGAATTTCCCGAGGTTGACAAGGCAACAAGAACATCGCCTGATTTTCCGGTTCCTCTCAGGATCCTTGCATAGACTTCATCAAATGAATAATCGTTTGCAACCGCAGTGAGATAAGAGGTATTCACATGCAATGCTTCAGACGGAAGCGGAGGACGATCATAGTAGTACCGGCCCGAGAACTCTGCCGCCAGGTGCTGTGCATCTGCCGCACTCCCGCCATTGCCACAAAAGAGCACCTTATTTCCATTACAAAAGGCTTCCTGGCATGTGTTTGCAACGTCCCTGATCGTGTCAAGCAGATATGGATCATTTAGGATCTTCTGCTTGGTTTCGATCGACTGAAGAATTGATTCCCTGATTCTCATAATTGGATATTGGTTAACAAAGATACAGATTGGACGGACATAATAGCAGCGATCAGAACTTTTCCCAATGGATCACTTTGCCGGACTCATGCCGGACCAGGTGCCTGGCTGTCTGATCAGCTACATTACCGGGATAACCGATTGGAAGAAGCACGACAGGTTCTATGCTGGCAGGCAACTCCAGCAATTCACTGGTCTTTATAGCGTCAAAATTGCATACCCAGCATGTCCCCAGCCCCATCTCTGCAGCAGCCAGGGTTATATGATCGACCATGATGGCGACATCAATATCCGTATGATCTTTGCCGTCACCCCGCTTCCACCCTTTCTCATGATCGCCGCAGAAAACCAGGATCACCGGCGCTTCCGTGAACCATTTGCGCGGATATACAGTTCCAAGCTGTGCGATCATCTTCCCGTCCCTGATAACAATGCAATGCCAGGGCTGGAAATTTGCTGCAGATGGCGCAATCCTGCCTGCTTCCAAAACATAATTGAGTTTATCTTCTTCCACCGGCGTATCCATGTAGCTTCTCACAGAATACCGTTTTTTTGCCAACTCCAAAAAATCATTCATCTCACTATGAATTAAATAATGTGATTACTTATGGAAAAGTTCCGTTATGCAGGAAAGCTGGTCTTCGGGATCAGATAGTCCAGGTTGAAAGTCCTTTGGATGTAAATTCATACCTCTTGGTCTGCCCGCCAAACTTTTTCAGTGCTTCGACGACTCTTGAACGCGAAGTTCCTGGACAATAAAAGAACATGAATCCACCACCACCGGCTCCAGATATTTTCCCACCTGTCGCCCCGCTTTTGATGGCCATTTCATAGATCTCATCGATCAAAGGACTGGTGATACCTGACGCCATGTTTTTTTTATACTGCCATCCGAAATCAAGAATCTCACCAATCTTGTCGAGCTGGCCTTTAAGCAGTGCCTCTTTCATCCAGATGGCCTGCTCCTTCAGCTTGTGCATGGCCGTGATTGTGGTTTCATTTTTGTTTGTCACATTGATGGACTGCTGTTCGATGATACGAGAAGAAAGACGGCTGGTTTCAGTATGATACAGGATCAGGTTGTGGGAAAGTTCATCCAGATATTTTTCGCGGATGCGTAAAGGATTCACGATGACATTATCCTCTTTTGAGAATTCCATGAAGTTGACCCCACCGAAAGTTGCTGCATACTGATCCTGTTTTCCACCAGCCATTTTAAGATCTTCCCTTTCGATCTCAAAAGCGAGATGTGCAAGGTCATATTCTCCAAGCGGCAATCCACGCCATTCGGCGAATGCGCCAAGGATCGCAACCACGAGTGTTGAAGATGATCCCAGTCCCGAACCCGGCGGCGCATCGACATACGTAGACAGTTCGAACGACAGCGGTTTCCGTGCAAAATCTTTGACAACCCGGTTATAGATTCCTTTGTGAAGATCCAGTTTGCCATCAATCGCCAAGAGGTTCTCGCTCTTCAGTTCATACTGTTCCCGTTTATCTATGGCATTCAGGATAATTTTTCCATCGGTCCGCGGAGAGATGGTTGCATACGCATACATGCTGATGGTTGCGTTCAGGATCGATCCACCGTAGATTTCCGAATAGGGCGCAACATCTGTCCCTCCGCCTGCGAGTCCTAACCTGAGTGGTGCTTTACTTCTGATGATCATCTCGGGATTTATTTATTGTCAGATTATAACGTCAGAAAATTAAACTTGATGAATATCGAACAAGGATTAGTGATTTCAGATTTTTGATGTAACTATTGGTCAAATAATAAAAACTTCTTAAATCATAAATCGTTGTTCATTGTTCTTAAATCAAAATATGCTTGCATTAGTTTAAGGCTCTACTTAATCATTGCTACAACTCTATCAATTGCTTCAAGCATCTTTCCCCAGGAATATTTTTCCTTCTCCCTCGACGCATTTGCAGCAAATTCCAATTCTTTCTTTTCATCATAAAAACGGATGATGGAAGATGCGATTTCCGCCGGGTCTGGCTGAACCACGTAACCAACGATTCCGTCAGGTACAAGTTCAGAAAGTCCACCAACATCTGTCACTATCATCGGTTTGTCGAAATGGTACGCAATCTGTGTAACTCCGCTCTGCGTGGCAGTTTTATACGGCTGGACGACCAGGTCGGCTGCGCAAAAATAGTACCCTACTTCAGAATCAGGAATAAAATCGTTACTCATGATAACGGAATCCTGCAGGTGATTATTTTCAATAAGATCCCTGTAAGGTTTGGCGTCTGTGTAAAATTCCCCGGCAACCAGGAGTTTCAGCTTGCGGTTGCGGATTCTGTCATCCGAGAATGCTTTCAACAGCAGGTCAAGACCCTTGTAATCCCTGATGAATCCAAAGAACAGGACATAATCTGAATTTTTATCTAGTTTCAATTTTTGCTTTGCTTCCGCTTTGGGAATTGCTTTCCCAAATGTATCATAAAGCGGATGCGGCGAAAACAATACCGGCTTCGTTTTAGTGAAGGTTTTCAGATCATCCATCACGGATTTCGACATTGCGATGAAGCCATCGCAGCTTTTTACCCAGTAATTCGCAAGGATACGGTCACCGGGTCTTTTCTCATGAGGAATGATGTTATCTATGATGGAAACCACTTTGCTATGCTTGTTCCCGCGAATGATCCTTGCAATGGTTCCAAGGCAGGGTGCCATGAATGGCATCCAGAACTTCACAATGACCAGGTCAGGTTTTTGCTTCCGAAGCTGAAAACCAACCCTGATCCAGTTCAATGGATTGATCGAGTTGACACAAACATGGATCGGCAGGTCTTTCGGGGCAGGTTCTGTTGAATATTGTGTTTTCCCAGGGAACAGGAATCCCGGATACTGGAGGCTGAAAGTATAGATGGATGCATCATCTCCCTGCATGCGGTATTCCCGGATGAGGCGCTCGTTGTAGGTAGCCAGTCCACCCCGTAAAGGATGAGCTGATCCGATAAGAACCACTTTTTTGTGTTCGGGCATCTGGAAAAAATCAAATTATCTACCGTAGTTGGATGAAGAACTGCTCAAATCCCCAGCTTTTTCTCTATGAGATAATTATTCCTGTCGACGGCATTCCTGGAGATCAGTTCTCCGAGAAACCCGCCAACAAAGAGTTGCGTTCCAAGGACCATGGCCAGTAGACCGAAGTAAAACAAAGGGCGGTCGGTCATTTTGAACGTCTGCATAAAGAATTTTTCATAGGCAAGATAACCTGCGATAATAAATCCGGCCAGGAATATCAGTGTACCCCATGAACCAAAGAAGTGCATGGGACGTTTCCCAAAGCGGGTTGTAAATGTGATGGTCAGAAGATCGAGATAGCCCTTATAAAATCGATCCAGGCCATATTTGGTCTTCCCGTATTTACGTTTCTGATGGTGAACAACTTTCTCCCCGATATTCTTAAAGCCGGCCCATTTTGAGAGGATCGGGATGTACCGGTGCATCTCGCCATATACTTCGATACTCTTGATCACGTCGTTTTTATAGGCTTTCAGCCCGCAATTAAAATCGTGAAGCCTGATGCCTGACATCCGCCGGGCGGACCAGTTGAAAAATTTTGTCGGAAGAGTTTTTGAAATTGGATCGTAACGTTTCTTTTTCCAACCGGAAACCAGGTCAAGTCCATCGGTCATGATCATCCGGTATAATTCCGGGATCTCATCAGGGCTATCCTGCATATCTGCGTCCATGGTGATCACAACGTCACCTTCAGCGTCAGCAAAACCTGTGCTGAGAGCAGCAGATTTACCATAATTCCTGCGGAATTTTATTCCTTTTACGCAGGCATTTTTTGCGGCCAGGGATTCAATGATCTTCCACGATCCATCCTTACTGCCATCATCAACAAACACGATCTCATAGCTGAACTTATTTTCCGACATGATCCGTTCAATCCAGGCTGTAAGTTCAGGCAGGGATTCTTCTTCATTCAGGAGCGGTATTACCAGTGAGATATCCATTAAAAAAAATTAAATAGAGTTTTGGTGTGAAGCATCCTCTTTTTTCAGGAAAATAGCCACGATCAGGGCAAGAATGATAGAGAAAATGGCGCTTGTAACAAGGCTCATTATCGGAAGAACATAGGAGTTGGTAAAATAGCGCGAGATTGAAACTGCCTTTTCAACCTGGTCTTCCGATAACTGTGGATTTTTAGCAACAATCTGTTCTCTTGTAGCTGCAATGATCTTGTCAATCATCCCCGGATCAATGAAATTGAAAAAGATGAACGTATAAACACCCAGAATAATCGATGCATAGAAGCCAATCTGGAAGGCGCAGTTTACAGCCTGGGAATAGCTCATGAAATCACCCATGTACTGTTTCCTGTATTGAAGCGTACCCCAGATCATGCCCCCGATATAGAACAGGAAGGATACATTTCCAAGCCACCGGTTCATAGATTGGTCAAAAATATAAAGGATCAAGCTGTATGCTATTCCAACCCCGGCAATAAGGGCACCATACATCAGGGCATTTGAAGAAACTGATTTTTTTTTCTCGTCCATGGCAACAGTTGTTTATTCAATCAAAGGCAAACTTACAAAAAAAACAATGGAACATAACCGTGTATTCCGATAAATTTGTACTTTTGCACCGGGTAAGTCTTATACGACCAGCTCCCATCAAACTCCCCCAGGTTCGGAAGGAAGCAAGGGTAAGTTGGTTGAGCGGTGCGATATAAGGGGCTTACCCATTTTTTAATTCGGGAATTCTGAATGACGAATGTTTAAGGTTTCTTTGTCATTCGCATATTTGTCATCCTTATATTCGTTATTTAAATATTCATATGTTACTCAAGGTACATCCGGATGATCCGGGCGAACGCAATCTCAAAATGATCGTTGATTGCCTGAAAAGTGGCGGGCTGGTTATCTATCCGACTGACACAGTTTATGGATTGGGATGTGATATTACCCAGATCAAGGCAGTTGACAAGGTGGCACTTATCAAAGGGATCAAGCGGGAGAAAGCCAATTTTTCCTTCATCTGCCATAACCTGAGCCATCTTTCAGATTTCACAAAGCCTATCCCGAATCCTGTTTACAAGTTAATGAAGAGGGCCTTACCCGGGCCGTTCACTTTCATCCTGAATGCCAGTAACAATGTTCCGCATTATTTTCAAAGCAAGAAAAAAACAGTTGGTATTCGTATACCAAACCACCCAATCCCGAGGATGATCGTGGAGATGCTGGGCAATCCGATCATGTCTACTTCCGTTCATGACGAAGACCAGATCATTGAATATTCCACAAATCCAGAACTGATTTATGAAAGGTTTGAGAAACTCGTGGATATCGTGATCGATTCAGGTAACGGGGACAATCATGTTTCTACAGTTGTTGATTGTACCGGTGATGAACCTATTGTTATTCGTGAGGGAAAAGGGAATATCCTGGAGTTTCTGTAATTCAGGCAATAGGCATCAGGCAATAGGCAACAGGGACCAGGGACAAGATACTCAAGGTAAAATCCCATATTCACCAAAGATTATTCTTTGCAGGATTTATTTACCCAACAATTACACCGATTTCCTCCATTAACTTCGGATTTTCTCTACTTTTTTTCTTTATCATGCTTTGTTTTGGATTAATAAGCCGAAGAAATAATTTTTTTATCTTTGACTATACTAATCTTAAAACATATATCATGATACGTATCATTGTACTTTTTGTCATTTTCTTCACGCTGAGACTTGCGGCTTCCGCCCAGGTCTTCGTTTGTGAAGATTTCTCGCAGGCCAAGATGCCGCCTGAGGGCTGGACCATCGAAGGATTTCCAAACTTCTGGTCAATTTCTTATGCTTACTGGGCAGGGGGAATGAATGTCCCTGAGGCACAATTTTCGTATGTTGACCAAATCAATGCAGATTCAGCAACGTCTCGCCTGATCTCTCCGGTGATCAATCTCACCGGGATCGACTCGGTAAAAATCCATTTCTGGTACTATTTTGCGCACTTTGGCAAGCCTGCCCCCCTACTTGGCATGGCAACGAGGTCAGCAGGAGGAGCCTGGAATACCGTTTGGCATGTCCAGCCCAATGGTACTCTTGACATCAGCGAAAGAGAGATTAACCTTTGGCTGAAAAACAGTGATGTAGGTTCGAGCCAGTTCCAATTCTGCATGTACCTGGAAGGTAACTTCTATCACCTTTCCCACTGGAATCTCGACGATATCACACTCTCCAGGCCGGTAAACAGGGATGGTTTCCTGACGACTCTGGGCAAGACTCCCGATCATGTGACTGCTCCTTTTGCCGTTCATGGCCTGGTAGTGAATACCGGCTCAGACAGTATTCATTCTATTGTAATTGACTGGATGCTGAACAATGGTCCGATACATTCCACAAATATTACCGGGTTGAAGGTTCCGTCGATGAAATCTTTCCAATTCAAATGCAGCGACAGTGTTTCCGCACACATCGGAACAAACAATCTCGTCGTTTGGATCCGGGATATCAATGGTGCACCCGATGAATTTCCTGCCAATGACACACTCTCTATGACCATCAATAGGGTCAGTTACCTGGTACCGCGCAAACCTCTTTTCGAGGAATTCACCAGTTCAACTTGTATTTATTGTCCGTTATGGGACGACATTTTTAATCCCTGGTGCGACAGCATCGGCGAAAAGATCACGGTGGTAAAATATGAGATGGACTGGCCGGGAGTGGGCGATATTTATTACACTCCCGAAGGTGGCGTCAGGAGTGATTTCTACACTGTACAGGGGGTACCGGAGCCCTATTGCGACGGGGGTGAATCTGTGGGCAACGGTGATCTTAGATATGCCCGGAGAGGTTATAATGCAGATGTCAAGCAGCAGGCGATGATGAGTCTCCAGGCCACGCATAAGTTCACTGGGCATTCCATCTCCGTGAAAGCAACTGTCGTGCCTTATGCTAATTTTTCAGTACAGAAGCTTTATATTGCCGTTGTGGAAAACGCCACATACAACAATGTAGGAGCCAGCCGGGATACCTTCTTCAGGTTTGTTGAGATGAAAATGATACCTGATGGCTATGGAATCCCATTGGACCTGGCCGATCGCCGCCCATTAACCTACACCGGTTCCGCCGACCTGACCAACACTCACATTGAGCGCTGGTATGATCTGAAGGTTGTGGTATGGGTTGAAGATACAGTTTCAAAGATTGTCAGCCAATCGTGTTATTCTGTCGAGAATGCAGACCTTGCAACGGAAGCCCGGCTGAGAAACATTCTTGTGGATACTACGGGGGTCGCAGGCTTTGATCCGGACATATTTCATTATTGGGTTCCCATGCCGGGGATCGGAAGTATTACCTATCCTGTAAAAGGTATTCCAATCGACCCCAAGGAGACCGTTATCGTGATCCCCGCTTCGGAAGTGCCCGGAACAACAACACTGGATGTCTATGCGCAGGACAACCAGTTCCATAACAGGTACATTGTAGATATAACCACTGTAGGGATTCCCGAGGAACAAGGCAGGAAGATCACTTCCTATCCGAACCCGGCAACCGATAAAGTGTTTATTTATGGTGCAGAGCATGCACGGGTCAGTTTGTACACTTCCTCCGGGCTCTGCGTGAGAATGCAGAACAACTTCACAGGAAATGCATTCAGCCTTGAGGGTATTTCCCGGGGATTGTACCTGTTGAAAATCGAGATGGTGGATGGAAGTGTGGTGCCGAAAAAGATCATGGTGAAATAGCCTGGGGATCATATCTGTTATTGGTTTTCATTGAATAATCTTTTTAAAACTATTCGCTATGAAAAAATATATCTTTTTCTTCATTTACTTATTACCCATTGCAGTTTGTGCACAGCAAAGCCCGGGCAAATCATGTCTTTCTGATTACATGTGGATGAGCATTGGAAACGCTGACTTTACGCCACAGGATGTCATATTTACGAGCCTTGCATTTTCTCCCTCCGGGATTCCACATGTGGCATTCAGTGATATTTATGATGCGCATAAGGCAACAGTTATGAGTTTAAGTGGCCTTTACTGGGATTATTTGGGGTTGCGGGGCTTCTCAACAGGAGGGGCCAGTTACTTAAGTCTGGCATTTAGCCCGAATGGAGAACCTTACGTGGCTTTTTCCGATTGGGAACAATCCGATAAAGCTTCTGTAATGAAATTTAACGGGACCGATTGGGTTTATGTCGGTACCCCTGGCTTTTCAGGGAACATAGCCAGTTATACCAGCCTGGCCTTCAATACAGCCGGGGAAGCTTACGTAGCATTTGGCGATAAAGAGTTCTCCTGGAGAGCTTCCGTCATGAAATTTGACGGGATCAATTGGGTGAATGTGGGATATCCTGGATTTTCTGAGGCAGATGTACTGTATACTTGTCTAGCATTTGACACAGCCGGGGTACCCTATGTCGCTTATAGTGATAATGCCTATGTCCAAAAAACATCCGTCATGAAATTTAACGGAACTAGCTGGGTTAAAGTCGGATCCCCGGGTTTCTCTAAAGGTGCAGGTTCTTATCTGAGTCTCGCAATAAGCCCCTCAGGAAAGCCTTATCTATCATACGTTGATGAGGGATATTCCAGCTGCGCCACGGTTATGATGTTTGACGGAACTCAATGGGTCAATGTGGGACCCGGCGGTTTTTCACCCCATGCAACCACATGTACGAGCCTTGCTTTCAGTCCTTCCGGAGAGCCTTACGTAGCAATGGAAGAATTCTCGGTAATAACAATTGATTATAGAGCTACGGTAATGAAATTTAACGGTACGAATTGGGTGAATGTCGGGAAATCAGGTTTCTCCCCGGGAAGCATCGACTGCCCAAGCCTTGCTTTCAATCCGGCCGGAGATCCCTGTGTAGCTTATGTGGATTATGGGAGTAACGGGAAAGCAACTGTTATGACCTATGGTTCGGTAGCCGTCGGGGTTAATGAACCAGCCACAAAAGAATTTAGTGTCTATCCCAATCCCGCTAAAGAAATGATATTCATCCATGGTGCTGAACATGCAAGTATAAGTCTCTATTCAGCAACAGGAACCTGCATTTCGGTACGTCACAATTTAATTGGTAATACTTTCAGTCTTGAAGGTGTGTCCAAAGGAGTATACCTATTGAAAATAGAGGGAGTTGACGGAAGTGTAGTGCAGAAGAAGATCGTGGTGGAATAGCATTTCGAAGTTCGATGTTCGACTATCGAAAACCGAAAATCGAACATCGAATATCCAGTTCCATCTCTTTGATTTGCCGCCTGATCAGGAATGCAGGATGCAAAAAGGAAACATTTTTTTCAAAACAATTGTGAATTAGAAATTATTCGTTACTTTTGCACCCTCAAAAATAAAGGAGATTCGCTAGCTCAGCAGGTAGAGCATTGCCCTTTTAAGGCAGGGGTCCTGGGTTCGAATCCCAGGCGGATCACTAAGGAGGCTTAACGGCCTCCTTTTTTATTTCCTGAAAATCAACAATATCTCAGTATTTACAAGCGTTTTCAAGTGTAAAATATTTTTCATGGTTTGTTAAATAAAGCTAAATAATGTGTAATATTGTACTAAATCTAATACCAATCTAATACCAATCTAATACCAATAATACCAAATAATACCATGAGAAACTATGCTACTTACAAAGTCGTATGGAACCGCAAAAACCAAGCTGGCGCTGCATTAGTGCAAATTGAGATATTACTCCCTAATGGTAAGCAAAAGTATATTGGTACCGGTTTAAAGATTACCGCCTCGGAATGGGATTCAAAATCAAGGCAAATAACAGGGCCATTTGCCACACGTCTGAACAAACAGATTGCAGAAAAGATTGCCAAGATAAGAACGCACGAAATCACCCTGCTCGATAACAATAAACAACTTACTGCAAATGAGGTTGATATTGCCTTGGAAAAAAAGGATAGCGGGTCATTTCTGGCTTTCATGCGCGACCAGATAGCAGCAAGGAATGATATCGCTCCTGGAACCCGATATCTTCATACAAGGGTCGCAAACAGACTGGAGCAGCATGGTATCATAAAATTCACGGACCTGACTTATATCAATATTGTTTCCTTTGATCAGTTCATTTCAAAGGAACTGAAGGCACAACCCTCCATAGCTAAACATCACCAGGTAGTAAAAACCTATATCAATATGGCCACAAATGCCAACCTACTAGCCTATGGAGCTAACCCTTATCTGAAATTTACATTCAGCAAGGGGAAGAATAAGATCAGGACACGGCTGGATGATAACGAAATTGAGGCATTGATAAAACAACCGGTATCGATGACGAGAGATTGTGCGGTTTTTCAGCTTTTTACCGGAATCACGCATAAAGACCTTGAGCAGCTCACAAAAAAGAATCTTCGTAGGGACGGATCAGATGTTTGGCTCGAAGGATTGCGAAAAAAGTCCGGGGAAATGTATACTATATATCTTCTGCCCGAAGCTGTGGAAATCATTGACCGGTACGCCGGTCATGACCATTTGATACCATGCAGGGATTTGTGGGGATATAACCGGGACCTTAAAGTGTTGGGTGCAGCTTGCGGGTTATCGAAGGCTTTAACTTCTTACGTGCTGCGTCACACAGCTGCAACCTGGATGCTAAGAAAGGGAGTGCCAATTACAACAATATCGAACATACTTGGTCACACAAGCATTGAGACAACCCTGATATATGCCAAGCTTGAAAAGCAAATAATAAAAGAACAGATGATAAGTGCTTTTGCGAAGCCTCGCGGAAACAATCCTCATAATTCTGAACCAATTCAGCCAAAGCAATCTTAGGTAACTTCATTAATTTTTTAACTTGTTTTCGGGAAAGCGAATCTGTAGTATCGGGCAGTATTTTTGATTTCTTTTTCATTGTTTAACTTTTCACAAAAATACCTATTCAATAGAAACAGAGAAAATACGGTTCCGCGTTTTACTCTTGTTGACCTAATTTGTCCTTTTTTGTCTTTAGATGAGGAATTACTAACTTTTTTGTATTTGGTTTACTCGCCTCATATGCCCAATAGGAAGCAAGATGAGCCGGTGAAATACCCAAGTATTCTGCAAGATGGTACACCGTAATGTGCTTAATCCCGTAATGGTCTTTGATTTCTTTGGCGCGTCTTTGTGCTGTCTTTTGACTGCACTGCATAAATATTGCGAGGTCCTTTGTAGATAGTATCATGCGGGTTTTTATAACCATTTAAAAAACCCGTTGTACTGAGTTACCATTAGTTCAAACAGGAACTATGATTGTGTTTCTTAAACACTTACAACGGGCAAATGCCCGTTCCTGTTTGTAATTAAAAAAATGGTAACTCATTGCAAAGATACTGAAAATAAGAAATGACCATAAATTCAAGGATCATCCTTTCTTTTCGTAAACCTGATCAAAAACCTATACAGAAGTGCATGTTAGAATCACCGTTAAAACTCCCTGTACATCTCCATCCCCTGCCGGCGGTTCAGTTCCAGTGCCCCCGGTTTCTCCGGTATCACCTTCTTTTGGCGTGACGGTATCACCTGACCCGGATGCAATACTGAGATAGAGCCAGTCATCTTTCTTCAAGAATGGGTGATCGATCGTTGTGTACTCATTACTTTCATAAGTCGCCATCATAGGCCTGTCAGTAATATTGGTGCCGGAATGAATTACATCTCCCCGGATATCAATATTGAAGTAAACAGTATTGACGGTGCTGAAATGAGCATCGACCCTGACTGCTAAGAGATCCTCGTATAGCCTTATGATAATGGCGCCAGACCTGGTGGATGGATTGAGAATGGTTGTTATGAACTGCCTTACTTCACTCCCTCCCCCACTCCCTCCGGATGAACTGCCCCAGGGAATCCAATACTGTCCATCATAGAGGTAAGCAAGACCTTTCCCTTCATTATAATACAACTGCCCTGCTACGGGATTCTGGGGTAAATCCCGTAGCTTATGCAGGACAGCATTAAGAAGTTGATTTTGTTGTATGTCCAGGTCGGACTTAAATGACGGCATAGTTTGAATTAAAGATTTATGGGTTACCCAACAATTACTATCTGCCCGGTGATTGAAGTTGCCGATGTCCAGGTAACATCTCCGGTAGCATTGACTGAAATATCCGCTTCTACAGCGTAGCGGACCGTTGAGATCGTTTCGTAGATCATAACCACAACATCCGTCCCGCAACCATGGGTTGCTGCCGTGATCGTCTGGGTGGTCGCTGCAGTGATGGTCCCGACATATTTCTTTGTACGGCCAGACGTCTTGCCATCCACATAAGTTTTCGTCGCCTTCTGAGTAGCAAGCTTCAGGTCGCTGTTTGCAGTAAGCGTTCCGTCAGTATCAATCACTCCGGACTTGAAATCCATCGTCTCGATGTTGGTGATGGTGTTCTGATCTGCATCGATGGTCTTGTTGGTGAGCGTTTGTGTAGCAGCCAGTTTCACCAGGTCGGAACTTTCCGTATTATCGACCCCGTCGAAATCAGCGGCAGTAATCCCGGAGCTCTTGGTAACATTAGCAATGACCATATCGCCGACATTGACACCGGTATTGGACGGTGTGTTCACTCCCGACGTGGTTCCGGCCACTGTTACCTTCCAGAACCAGCCTTTCTGAATTGTCGTGATTCCCTGGGCTGCAATGGTCTGACTGCCGTCAAAGGTTCCCTTGTAAACCATCCCTGAGGCGATTTGGGACTGGACGGTGGCGATCTGACCATCAACATAGGTCTTGGTCGCCTTTTGGCTGGCAACCTTAGCATCAGAGTTCGCTGTAAGTGTGCCATCGGTATCCAGGTACGACAGGGGCATTTGCTGGATGTTGTCAACATTGCCAAGGCCGACCTGCGATTTGGTTGTCGAGTGAGGGTTGGAGGTCGATGCCAGGTGCGTATCAATTGCGGCATGGGTATTCGTCCCGCGATTGAGCAGCGAATTGTGATCAATCGCCGCGGGATCAACCGACTTGACCCAGACTGTACCATTCCAGTATTTCTCAATGTTGTCGGTGGTATCGAAATACTTCTGGCCTTTGACCGGACTTGCCGGCGCTGTTGCCAGGTTTTGAATCACAGCGTTCTGTAATTCGTTTTTGTTGAAGTCCAGCGGGACCAGTACTTTTTTTGCCATGTTTGCTGAATTAAAGGTTTGAAAAAGTGTTAACTGTAAATTATCTTGCCGCTTGCTGCCGGGTTGAGCCGGATCACCATCTGATCGGTTGATTCATGAGTTATCTCAGCAATTAGTTCCCTTCCGGTCGTATCAACTACAACCACCGTGGGGTATTTATCAAGGTTATGTTGCACGGGGATCTCGCTCTGGTTGATAAAAGATTGTACGACCTGAAGAGTGGCATTTCCACCTCCCGGAGTGCCACCGGAAGCTGCCGGGTCTATGATCCTGTACAAAAAGAAGAGTTCAATTTTAGCATTTCCGGATTTGGGATTTTCTCCACCGGAAAGGCAAACATATACAGGCGTATTTTCGAAGAGCTGTGTCGAGAAAACAGGCGTCATCCGCTGAATCTCCATTGACGATGACATCAAAAATAATGACGGGAAATAACCCCAGTCCCGTGTTTCGGTATCGCCATCCGTCGTCACATTCAATGTCTGGTTAGGATAAATGTTCAATCCTCCGATTGGTGGCGATGCCGGGGTGATCCGGGCGATGAGCGAAATAAGTTCAATGACCTTGCCCACTCCTGGAGCCGGAATGATCACGTTGATCTCTGTCAACCGGTTGCTTTCATCCTCGGTGATTACATGCTTCCCGGCGATAACCGGTGAACCCTGGCCACCGGACATATTGTAAAGCTCAACGAAATTTTCATTGATCTTTTTCCCTCCGATGCGAAGTTTATCGCCCCTGTGATCACCCGGCACAATCCCGAGATTTATTTCCTGTCTTGCCATAGTTAATATTCTATCTGGTCAAATGTTATTTCCATGTCGTCAAAACTCACATCAATGTTATCCCAGGTCAATGGCTGCGGCAACACTATTGGGTTGGCCGAGCTTTCAGGGATATGAACTGAATAGAAAGAGTTCTGATATGAACGATCGTATTCGATTTCCAGGTTGTACAGGTATTCACCGCCCTTAAGGAATGGAGTAATCTTCGCTGATTTGACTACAATCTGGAACAGTTCTTTTCCGATTTGCTCATAAGCTTCAGTGGACAATAGAAGTTCCCGCAGGCAATTCTTTTCTTCCAGGCTTATCCAGCCGGAGTTTGCTTTGCAGATTTCAGTTTCCTTTGCGCTGAACTGCTTGGATGGAGCATTAAAGAAGGAGTACTTTTCTTCTTTCACAGTCGAGCCGGTCGAGCGTTCATATTCCAGGTTCAGTTCCGATTTACCAAGGAACCTGAACGTATCATAAGCAGAAAAAGAATTCCGGTAAAAGAAGACTTTCTCATTATCAAAAACTCTGGAATCATTGATGTAAATCCGGCGCTCAGACAGGTACTCATCATTGCTATCCATGAGCATCACCTCCCAGGACTGCACTGTTTTCCCATACTGGGCATTCACCAGATTCAGGTGATCAAACCCGACCTTGAATTCGGCAACGGTAAAAGGAGTGAACGAAGCCAAAGGCGTGGCATTAATGATCTTATGGGTGTAATCGGTGAAGGTGACAACAACGACAAGCCGGTACTGAACAAGGTCAGGGTTGTTCTGGAAAAGAAAAAACAGCTTTTCCGTTACCCCGCTGCGGGAATATTTTGTCAAGGGTAGCCAGGAAAGGAACCTTAACTTGTTTGCTTCAATGTCAAAATATTCCTTGTAATTCTCATTGAGGCTGGTAAGCAGCTCATGATTTAACCCTCCGGCAATGCAATATTTCCATCCGGTAGAATAAAGACCCTTTACCTTACCTGCGATGGTTTCAGCGAATGATACCCGGTATTTCAAAAGGTAATCCCAGCCGTGAACTCTGATATTTCCTGTCAATTCCGGGAATTCAAAGCGGGCCAGTTCCCATGCGGCAAACTTACTTTTAAGGTAATCCGAGATATCGAACCAGGCTCCTCCCATGATATCGGAAGGCTTGATATCCTCTCCGACCTCATTGCCATAGCTATCACGGATCAGGCAAAGGATGCCGAAATAATCCCGGTACACATCATCAGTTCCGGGTGTATTTGTTCCCTGGGCAACGCCGTAAACACCGACATTGGTCAAAGTGACGGAATAGTCTGCACCTGCTTCCTTTGCCTGTAAGGTGATCTTGCGCTCACTGGTTCCCACGGGGCCGATTGTGACATCGAATGCTTTCTGAATATCATAATTTTCCAGAAGGCACTGGTAGATACTGAATGCAAAATCAATGTAAGTCCAACCATAATAAGCAACCTCAAATAAAAGACCGTCAAACTCAGTAATACCGGCAGATTTGAAGACAAGCGTCTTTCCTGCGAATTTCAGGGTGAACGAATGACCGACATTGGTATCGATGCCAGAAACAACCAACTCAAACACTGCCCTGGATCCCAGCGATACCAGGTAATCCGACGAGCAGACCTCGAAAATGACCGGGTTCCCGGCAAACGAAACAAGGTTAGGGGTTTCGGTGATATCGATCATGGTGCAATAGTACCATGACTCCGGGACGAAATAAAGGACAGGATCAGGGCGCTGTGAAGCATTTAAGCTGAGCTGATTTGATCGAGGAATTGTTCAGTGTAACTGAAATCTCACTGATCAGGTAATTAATTCCATTGATCCGGTAACGCTTGGTGAAATCAAGTTCTTTCAGTTCAATGAAGTCCATCTGCTTTTCAATCTTTACGCTCTTTCTGGTATCCATTATCCAGTTCACCCAGTCTTTCCAGTAAAGATTGAAAAGACCGCTGGAGCCGGTATAGCGTAAAGAAAGATTGCCGTTATTGGCAAGCCCCCGAAGGTGGGCCGGACTTCCCCACCCGCCAACAGATACCATCCCGACATAGAACAGACGGGGTGTGATTTTGTCTTTGTCTGTTCCAAGGTTTCCGCAACTTACAACGATGTACTTGTCGGAAAGGGAAGAGAAAATCGTTTCGTACTTGTTTTTGTCATCCCCCCATTTGTAGAAAAATTTGTCGGTCAGAACCGGACCAGCAGGCAATTGCTGCCATTCAATCAGAAATGTAATTCCATTAACACCCAATACCCACCACTGGTTCGTATCGACAACATAGTAGATGTCTCCCAGCCAGGTAAAGGGATACGGAGGGATATCGGAAAAGCTCTGAACAGCTCCCTTGATATAATCGGTCATTCCTTTCTCGGCATCCAACTGGGCCTGGTAAACCTTATCCCCGGAATCTGGTCCCAACAGGAACCGGAACCCGGTGATCTGGTCGGGAATCTCCTGAGAGATTGTAAGTACATTTTTTGAAAACTCAACCACCTCAGAGCGAAGCAGCACATCCTTTTTGCTGACAACGCGAACGACCCTTTGTTTGGAATCTGCAAGAAAGCAGCAGTTGAACCACTTTTCAAGTCCTGAAATGAATTCGCTCACCTTTACCTTGGGAAGCAAACGGCAGTAATAGAGCTGCTGCAGCCCGAATATAACTTCACTCAGGTTTACCGAATTGTAGATCACAAGTCGGGAAAGCTCTGTTGAGGAAGTAAAGAATTCATCCTGCAATCGGTATCCGAAGTTTTCCGCAAGTTTATTCAGGACAAATTTCAGGTATAGGAACGGAATGAGTATCGTTCGCTGGGTTCCGTCCGAAGTGGTTTTGTGCAGCCAGCCATCCGAAAAGATGTGATTGTAAGACATCAGCTCAGGATTGGTCGCCTGGGGATCAAAGAAGTCAACATTGCTGATCTCCGGCATTGAAAAATCAACTTCCGGATAAAAGTGCGTCAACGACCAATTGAAATAATCAACAGCCTCCTGGTCACTGGCAAAGCTTTTCATCCCGAAATCAACCCTGTCCAGCATCAGGTCTCTTACTTCATAATTGAAATTGCCCTTGTTGATATAGATAGTTCCTTCAAATGATTTATCCGAGGCAGTCTTGATCCGGATCTGACCGACAAAAAGGACCATCCCGTTCCAGCGAATACTACCATCATAGGTTTCGTAAATGCTCCGGGTCGATGCCAGGCGGTTCTTCCATCCCAGGATTGCCATATTCTTTGCCGTGGACGGAACTTTGAATGGAAAGGAATAATCCCCGACATCATTGAACAAAGGAGATTTGAGGTTCAGGGAAACCGAAAAATCGTCGGATAAATCAAGCGGCTGGTCGGCTATCAAGATGGTCAGCATACGGATTCAGTTATTTTGATACTTCAGCTTCGATCTGGTTTACCCGGTTGGTCGTCTCCCTGAGATGATCAAACGAGATGAAGGCAGGGATACCCTGCTCGATAAGGGAATTCAACCGGTTGATGCTGGCGGTGAATTCGGGATCAACCATCGAAGTAATACCTTGCGGAGCTGACGGCGGGGCATCTACATACCTGCCTGCGGCTCTTTGCGGCACCCGGGCAAAATTGATCGCCTCAATGACCTGGGGGTAATTGACCATCAGGTTTTTCGTGGTTTTGGGATCAATAACAAGTTCCTGACCTGTCTCGCTGATCAGCGTGGGAGTTGAAAACAATCCCGTTTCCGGATTGTTGACATAAGGAACATCCTTGAAGAGTTTGTTATCATCCTGGCCAATCACCGAATAGCGGCCTTTGGCTGCTTCCGGTACTTTCTGGCTCAGGATATAACCGATTTGGATTGCACCCAGAGCAGCAGTAATGATGCTGAGCACGATCCCGACTCCGGGACCGGCGCCAAGCGCTGAAGCAACTGCCGTGGCAACACTGATCAGCGCATTAAACAAAGCCACTTCTTTGTTCCTTACAGCCTGATCATGCTCCATCTTCTTCTTTTTCTTGTCCAGGTCTTTATCCATTTTATCGACCTGCGAATCATATTGGGACTTTGAAATCAGCTTGGCATCGAGCTGCGCCTTTAAGTTCGCTTTCTTCTTATTGTTGGCTTCTTCATCCTCCTTGAGCTGCTGGTTCTCAGCATCGGTTTGCATGGAGAAGATTGCTGCCAGGCCATCGACAGCGCCTTTTGCCAGGGAGATAGCATCATCGGCGACTTTTAGAGCCGTCTCCTTGGAGAGTTGAAGCTGTTTTGCAGCGACTTCTTCGGATATCTGCTTTTTGATTTCCGCAGTTCGCTGTTCATCACCCAGGTTTTCTTCCAGCAGTTTCTTATACCTGGCATTGACTTCCAACTGAATCTTCTCCTTGCCTTTTGCCAGATCACGTTCACCTTTTAGTCTGAGATTATTCAGGTCATCCTCAAACTTTGTATCCCCTTGTTTCTTTGCATCGGCGGTTTCCTGCTTCTGGCCGGTCTTTAAATCGTCAAGGTCTTTTTGAATGGCCTTGAGTGCAGCAGCTTTATTCTTTTCTGCCTGGATGACCTTTTCGGAATTACCCTGGGCTGCCTTGATCTCTTCCTGGTAGGCGAATTCAATCGCCCCGAGGATCTCTTTGCGGGCATCCTCGTACTTTTGATTGACTTCGAAGATCTGCCTCTGGGTAATGGTCATGCGGGCAACCCGCAGGTTTTCATGGATCTTCTTTACATCTTCTGCAAAGGCCCGTTCTGCCTGGAGCAATACCTGCTTGATCTGGGCATCGCGCTGAACCTCCAGCGAAGAGACATTGTCATCGATGCCCTTTTTCTGCTCCGGTGATAAGGTCTTTTCATTATCCGCCTTGAACTTCAGAGCTTTTTGAATAAGGGTATTGTATTTTTCCTCGACCTGGCGGATCTCCTGCTGTGTCTGGGTGAACTTATCAGCATAATTTTTTCCCTCGATCTCTTTGAGGGAATCCATCAGGTTCATATATGCCTCTTTGATCTTGTCGTTTGCCCTGGTGCGGCTGTTCAGCTCATCGGTGGCCTTTCGCATGTTCGTCCTATCCGTATTGGTGGCATCCGCTTCCCGGCCTCTGGAGATATAATCGTTGAGCTGATCGATCGACATTTTCTTCCAGTTAAGCTCCTCGGTGAATTCCTTCTTGTGGCCTTCTGTCACCCGGTGGGTACGCTCGCGGTCATCCATTTCAGCCCTGATCACCAGCTTTAAGGTTTCGTCCCTGGTCTGGCTTGCAATGGCAAGGATCTGGTCGGATACCATATCAAGCGTATTGCTGAGATTCAAGGAGGAATTGACGGCATCTTCGGCAGCTTTCAGGGATTCGGCGGCGAATTCCTGCTTAGTAGTCAGCATCTTTTTCTCGGCTTTATCCGCCTTATCTGCAGCCGCCAGGAAGTCATCGAGGGATCCGCCGGTGAAATACTTTTTGATGATTGCAATCTTTTCGGCCATCGATCCGGCATGTTCAACAAGGGGGGCTGCTGCAGCATTCGCCGCATAGAGGATATCCATCGACTGGGCCAGGATCTTGTTGCGGTCCATCTGGGCTTTGTTCAGCACCTGCATGGCCTTCTCTTCCTTCTCAGCGATATCCTTGAGCACATCTTCAGATTTTGCAAGCCGGATTTTCTCCATGTACTGGTAGTTCACCTCTTCCAGGTGCTTTGCCAGGAACTGGTTGGAAACATCTTCATCCTTGATGTTCCCCAGGAACTCCGGGTACTTGATCCGGAGTTCATCGATCAGCCGGTTCCGTTCAGCCTGATTGGTATTGGTCGCCTGTATTTGGAATACCAGGGCGTTTAAGCTTTCCTGTTCTTCCTTGTATTTGGCTGACATCGGAACTTCGAAAAGCTTTTTCACCGAATTCAAGGCTTCTGTAGCACCCTGGACCAACCCGTCGAACATCCCGTCTGTACCTAATAAGGATTCACCAATTGTGCGCTGAAGGGCTTTCCAACTTTTTCCAAGCAGGACCAACCGGCCTTCTGTGGTTTGCATTTCTTCTTCGGCCAGTCCTTTGTATTTTTTGGCAACAATATCAATGGCGGCGCCATGATAGAGTTGCTCTTTCGACAAATCTTTGAATTGACTCGAAAGCTTTTGCAAACCCTTGGCAAGCCTGCCTTCCATTGTCCCGTCAAGGTCTTCAACCGCCTTTTCCAGAGTCTGGCCGGTGACAACTGCCAGATCCTGTGCAGCTAAAATGGTTTTCCGAATTTGCTCCGGAGTCCTGCCCTGGATAGCCAGGAACTTCTCAGCCTGTTCAATCTCAAGGCGGCTATCCTTGGTTGATCCTGCCCTTTCTTTGGCAAGATCAATCAGCTCCCGTTGGGTAGCTTTATTTCCATCCAAAACATCCAGGAGCAATTTCTCCGCATCCCTGAGTTCAATGGCTTTCTGAATCCCACCTTTGACATAATCTGCAATGGCAGTGATAGAAAAAGCTGCGGCCATTGCTCCTCCCATCTGCAAGGCTGCTCCTTTCAAAGAATCGAAAAGACCTCCCAGGCCACCGGCATTCTTTTTCATTTCATCACCGATGGCTCTTGTCTGGCTGCGTATTTCAGCCAGACGAGTATTAAGTTCCTGGAGCTGCTTTGATTTGTCGGCAAACTGTTGGGTATTGGTCTTGATGTTCTTGAGTTCTGCATTCAAAGCCCTGGCTGATGCCTCGATCTCCTTCAGGGTTGCATTGGCTTGTTGCCCGTTCAGGATCACTGTTGCCCTGGCTTCTTCTGTCATTTTTGCCATAGCCCTATTTTATTGCGTTGTCACTGATATTCTCTGAGATCAAAATTTGACATCTTCGGCCATATTCCTTCTGAAGTATCTCAAACAACCGGTGGGATTCGGCGTAGAAGGTCCGGGAGTACCATTTCTTCGGTACTCTGCCCATACCGAGGAACTTCTCGGATAGCTTTCTTGTGCCTCTTGAAATTGGCCGATCCCCTAACCGGGTGCCTTTCCCGACACCCATATCCAGGAACTTGCCATAATACCTGAAGGCAAATTCGATCCGGTCAACATTTCCGCCGGAACCGGCAATGACTTTGAACTGAAATGACCGGAAAAGATCACCGGAAGAATGTTGACCGACCTTTAATCGGTTCAGGTTCTTACGCCAGAGTTTGACAGTGATCTGCGCCCAGGCCTGGGCTATTTCACGCTCGGAAATTTTAGGTTGTGAGGTTTGCATTGAGCAAAGGAAAGCTCAATGCGACTTACAGGAAAGGACAAAAGTTGAATATAATCTGTAAGCTATTCTTCACTAAAAAGTTAATCGAAAGATATTAATAATTCTGGTCCATTTATTATCACAACCACATTCCGGATGGCGGCAATAAACATTCATATTGCCATTATAATTATTATTACAATTCCAATAATTCGCATCCATTCTACCACTATTAACTATCTCATAAATACTTTTAAAAGTTTCGTATTTATCCTCAAGGTGTCTTTTGAAAGCATTCACCCTATCTGCTTTTTCATCAGTAATATATGGACTTATACAGATAAAATAATTTATTCCCTCTTGAGTATCTTCAATCAAACGAATAAGATTTTGTTGTAAAAATCTCTCCTCATCAATATCAAGAACATTTGAAAAGAGATGAATTTTTATCCTCTCACCTTGGGTCAATACATCTTCATCATTTAAATCATTAAAACCCTTACAAATTGTTCGAAATGGAATATCATGATTTGCCCGTGTAATATGTAAAGAAGCTCTCCTTAAACTTAACTCGGAGGGTTCAATCAACGTTAGCTTATTAATCGTCAAATGAATATGATAATTTCTTATATAATCCATAAGAACAATTGAAGCTAAGCCCTGACCGCAGCCCCAATCAATGATTTCAACAGGATGATCAATCTCACCAAAAGGAAAATGGTTTAGCGCATCGTCCATCTTTGCCTTATGCATATTCCCATATCTCTTGAGATATACGAACATTTCCCTTTCACTTCGCAATGGGTTGACCCCTCGGCCTTCTAAAATTGCAGGACCATGATTACAATTTTCAACAGCAATTCTTCGAATAATATCAAATGTCAATTCATGATCGGGTAAAAGATCACAATATTCAGTATCAGTTTCAATTAAGATCTCTTCGCCTTCAACCTCTATTATTGTCTCAACAAAGAGAACGTGTCCTAAATAAGATTCAATTAAATCCTGAATATGATTATTTAAATCAGCAGGTTCTGTAAAATTCAAGTGGTAAATTTCCTGTATTAATTGATTACGAAGGAATGGGTAAGTACCGGCATCGGAATGTGTCCTAATCTTTTCTTTAACGCCAGTAAAGCAATCAATTGTAGTATCACGAACTACTTTTGCAATATAATTGGAAAAAGTAACAATAGGCCTTTTCTCATTATCTTCTTCTGTCTGTAAGGAACATTGAATTAACCTACAGATTTCTTCAAACCTGGTAATGTAATCGTCATTATTTCTGATATTCAAAAGGTAAAGCTTTGCTGCTTCCCGCCGAAAACCTAAATAAAGCTCTCTTTTTGATAAAGCATTTTCAATCCTGGTGGTACAAATAAAGCCAAACCTATCACAAAAATCAAAGAGAATAGAGATAAATGCTTTACACTCACTATATGAATAGTCAATTCTCTCAAGTAATGCAGCCTTTCTCCGAATAAATTCTCGAATATCAGATTTTTCATCAATTATGGAAGAATAATGGCCATTATATAAATCATGAAAACGCTGGATGTTACCCAATATAAATGTCTGTAAGGCATTTTCATCGGTAGATGCTGCCGATAATTCAAGGAATAGTGGCATAAAGAAAATGCATTAACTTTTATAAAAGCTCATTCTTTTCTGGCGGGTAACGATCATTGAACTTCTTGATCATGGCAAGTATTTTTTTTGAAGTAGTCATACCAGCAATCTCTACCAACAACAACTGACACTCTTTGATCATTCTCTTATAATCCATTGCTGGCTCTTGAACATCCGGATTCTCTTCATTAAAGATTTTTTCCGGAATTTGTACATTTGATTTATTTTTAAAATTATCAAGTTCTTTTTCAAGATCATTTATCTTTTTTTGCAAGTTACTTACTGAAGATTGTTGTTTTTTTAATTTTTCATTTTCATCTATTAAGCCCAATATTTCTTCATTCCTTTGTTCGATTTCATCTTTAAATTCCTGTTCAATATCGACCTTAATTTTATCAAATATTTTTAACATAACTGGCCTAAACAATTCTTCACTATTCTTTTGAAAAAAAAATTGCATGAAGGAATTCCACCATTTTGACGAACCAACGGGAATTATTTCAGAATTTATCACCTTATCCAAAATGACATATTCAGATTTTTTAAGTTTCCTGTTCAATTTGGTATATTTGGGACACCAAGAATCCAGATAAGGGAATTCAGAAGATTCTTGCAATTTGTTAAAAGCGTATTGAAAAGCTGTTTCGATGAGATAATAATCAACTTGGCTATTCAATTCAAATTTGACAACTTTCTCATTACCATAGCTTTTATATTTATTTGAGAAAGCTGAATATCCTCTATTTAATCCAAAACAGAGAGCAGTAACCTCCATCCGCTCGGGTTTAATCTCTTTTTTAAAACCATTTAATATCAACCCATCGACCTTATTTTTTCTCCCTTCATTATCCAAACCATAACTGAATAAAATAGCTACAATATATGATGCTTTATCAAGTGAATCAATATCTATCTTGCCTGAAATCCTATTTTTTTGAACTGATTGGTCTTCAATACTACAGATCTCATATAGATCCTCTTCTGTTATTTTTTTATTAAGGAAAGGATAAAGAATTTTAAATTTATCCTTTCCTTCAAATGCATCCCAGAAAATATCAGAAATTCTTCTGTTTGCATTAAGTAATTGTGATTCAATTACCTTATTAAATTTTGAAAAAGTGGAAAAATAATTCTCCGAATATGCCATACCTTCATCTGCCGTCAATCTCATAATGGCAAAACCACCTAAGAAACTATCATATATTCTGATGCTTTCTGATAAATCCTCAGGTAAGACTTCAACTGGGATAGAAACATTCGAATAATCTACAATATCATCATCCTTAATAATTGCAGAAAAATGAACTGGAAGAAAGCCGGAGCTCATATTGACAAGAGTCGTTATCTTGTCCTTAGTAGTTTCTGATTGAAAATAAATTTTATGAACTCTAGAAATTGGCAATGCATTTTTAAGTAAATAGCAATTACATTCTGCATTTATTGGAACTAAAAGATTCTTTTCTTCTTTTGTTAAAACAACCTCTACTGAACAATCTGTCCCTATAACATATCTTTTTTCTGATAACAAAATAAACGATTCAAATTTTGTTTGAATATCTTCTATTCTGTTGAGAAAATACTTGCTGGGTTTTAATACCGCGCAACTATAATAATTTGCCAGATTCCTGGAATCGATAGGCATGAAAAGAAATGTCTCCATTATAATATAACTTTATCAATTACCTTGTTAACACCAACATGAGTTAAATTGGGGAAATCTGTCCTGCTTAGCATGAATAAATTGCTCTTGGCTCTTGTAACGCCAACATAATAATCTCTCCAATCAATAACATTAAATTGCTCATTAAGTAAATTAAAATCAGGAAGAATAACAACATCGAACTCAAGTCCTTTGGCTGATTTAAATGTGGTCACATGGACATTGTTAATCTCTTGTAACCCGCCCATCTGACAAGAATACTTAGTACAATCAATGCCTTGATTACGAATAAGGTCAAAATAATATTGAACAGTGGCCGTGACCCCAGCACGATAATTTGGGTTCTCAAAAGGAACTAAAACAGCTATGTTAGTTGTCTCATTTATGGCAAAATCATGAATTAACTGGAGTACTGTTTGGTTAATTTGAGCATTGCTATTTGTAACGATCAACCGTGGATATTCCCCATCTGTAGTACAACTATCAATTATTTCCTGGGGAATGACCGCTTGTGCAAGTGTAGCCTTCGCAAACTTCATTATTCTTTTAGTATTACGATAATTCTCGTCTAAAGTATGTAATGAATTGGTCGGAAAAGTTGCACGAAGCTCTGCTTCAGGCGAACATACTTCCAAATTATACCTACCATTGGGCAACCTGCTATTAGCTCTATTTAATTGTTGGTCATCAGCCCCATATGAAATCTTCTCACTGTAGGTTGTCAGCCCTGAATTGAAAGCTATTGGTAAATCCTGTGCTTCATCATGAATAATCTCTGGTCTATCACTAGCATGATTGTATTTCCAATGTTGGGAAGAATCTACATAATCAGATGCATCTTCATTTTGCGTGAGGCAACATCTTTTCAAATATAAGGCCAAAGAAGTCGTGAAAGTTAATAGTTGGCTCTTCACAGCATCTTCTCTTTGATGATTCAAAATGTGGCGCCATAATGAAACAACGCTTTTCCCTGTTCCGGGGCCACCAGAGAGAGCTATAGCATTTTCATCTAAAACAGCTTCCTGTTGTGTAGGTGTCAAATCATCGAATGGAGGTAAGTTAAAATAAAAACCCGGCATATATTAGTCACCTTTAATAGTCTCATTATTATTATTCTGCTTATATTTTTCCCAATTTCTCAACGCAATTTCCTTTGAAGTATTTGCATAACAATATTCACAGAGATGCGGACAAGTGTCATATTCTCCAATATCTTTACTTGTAATACAACCACAGAATTGTCTTTGACCCTTATCCTTTAGCTTCTCATACCGACTATTAGGATTAAAAAAATCTCCTTGTACAAATTTTACCCCCAAGAACTCCATTAATAATCTATCACTGGAAAAGTTTTTTATTATAAAATCATCATCAATACATTTATTATGAACAATATTGTAATTTTCAAGAGAAATCTTCTCTGCACAAGTACCAATCTGAAAATGCCATTTTTGGTTAAGTTCACACAAACCTTGTGCAACCTCAATCATTAATCTTTCATTGAATTCCTGATACTTTATTGCACTCTTTCTCAAGTTATTTTGAACCTTCTTATAATGGTTAATATCAGCAAAACTTATTACAAGCTTTTCTGTATGGCTAAAAAGCCTGTTGCCAATATTATCAATTTTCTTCAGAAGATCATCGACACCAATTTTGTCAGTTAATATTAATGGATCAAAACGCCAAATAACCTTTTCTTTCCCAATTCGCTCTGATAATTCAAGAAAAGTATCTATACGAGCATTTAACGCAGGGACTCTTGGCTCCAATTGTTCCTTATCATAATCATTTAAAGTGAATTGAAAATAGAAATTCTTGAACCTTTGCTCAATGACATCAAGGTATTTTATAAAAGGCTTGGGATTTTTTGACCAAAATATAATTAACCTAGTCTTTTGAAAGGAGACGTACAATGGAACCCCGTTAAACGGATTCTTCCATCTTACATATCCTTCATTTATTCTTTGAATGAACCAATCTGAATAAAAGGCTGGGATATCTGTAGATCTACTTGCAGATATAATTATTGGAGCTTGGGCTTCAACAATCTCACCATTAGCTTTTGTAATGCGAATTTTATCCCAGACCATCTAAGTCCCATTAAGAGTCTTTGTAAAATTAGAAAAAATAAACGAAAGGGACTTTACAAAAGGGAAGATAGAATAAAAATATGTAAACTGGGTTAAATAATGTCCCATTTAGAATGGTTCATTGAGAGGTTCAAAAAACCTAATAGCCTGTGAGTGAAAATTATTCCATAATCGTTATCAAACACAGGCCCTATTATCTCAAATGTTACTGTATTAACATCAAACCCTGGAATTGCCTTCTGGGCAAGAGGCTCACACTTCAGTTTATCATATAGCATTCGGGCGATGACTTGCTGCCCGATCTCCTTCATCCTGTCAATAAGAGCTACCTCTCCCAAAAAATCATCAGGATTCGGCAGATGATCGATGATCAGGAATCCTCCATTGATAACCTCCAGTGGATTGTCAAGGTTCGAGGCAATAAAACTGCCGGAGAGGTTTTCCAGGATCATGGCGGGATATTTGACTGTTGACCTTAGGCCATCGAGGATCTCGTTGATATCCATCATATAGAACCCGTTGATCTCCTTATGCTCGGTGGCCAGCATGCGGAAATACTCAATATAACTGCTAATGTCTGCCATGGCTTTCAATTTTATCCAGGTAATCGTGATATTCCTTGGCCTTTTTATTCAGACCGATGAATACATTGTAAAGGTTCGAATTCATTATGGTTTCAAGGCTTTTATCATCGGTCTTGCCATCGGCAAGTGAGATGATCAGCGATGCCCAGCCATTATCTTCGCTGCCGGCATCTCCTTTTTGCTGATAAACATAGGGGTATAACATAGGCAATGAATTCAGAACACCGGAAAAGAAAAGGAAAACGGAATACTTGACATCGTAATCAAGTGCTGCCATTCTACTGCATCGTTTTTTCAGCGACCGGTTGACAAACTTTTTCCGGGGATCCTGGTTATCGGTAAAAGACTTCCTGAGGAACCAAAACCATTTCTTTGGCCGGTAAAGAACTGCAACCATTTCATCAAGATACTTTTGCTCCCTGGTCTTTGAATAGGAATCGAGCAGGGAATTTGCCATTGTGAATTCCCCAAATGTGCAGTTCATCATTGTATCCGAAGGACCTATACACTTTCTCCAACCGGTTTTGATTACAGGCAGAAGGTTCCTGGTCAGGGAGACCTCTTTAAATAGGAACTCAAGGCTTTCACAAAGGAAGTATGCGTCCTCCGGATGAATTCTTTTGGTGACTTTCTGCTTGGCTGATAGGAAATCAAAAAGCGCCCTGAGCTTAAAATCCACCATCGTGAGTTGGCCCTGAAACAGGCGGCTGACAAATAAAACCTGTTTCTTTGTAAGCTCGTTCCAGTCGGAAGGTGTGAAATACTTTTTACCATCTATTTCAACCTGGTTCATGGCAGCAATTTCCTTTTGAAATACATCCGGACAAGATTAATACCGACCAGGATGACAATTATAGCCCAGGCTATTCCTCCTGACCAGATCAGGAAATTTTGTAATCCGGTGACTTTATAAACTGGCTTTTCAATTGTCCTGGACTCAATCCGGGATTCCCGGATATGAGTTTCTTTCCAGGAAAAGTAGATCGAGCTGCTGTCGATCTTTGCGCCGGTGGTCAGAACATTATTCTGTACCGTAAAGAAAGGAACAACCCGCTTTCCCGGCTTTGCTTCCAGAATCTCTTTTACAACCACTTTCCCATCCTGGCATTCCAAGAGCGCTTTGATCAGGCCGCTGTCAGCCGGAAGCGGGATCAGGGAATCTTTCACGCATGTAACGGTATCATGCTGAACAAAAATATCCGACCTTTCTGCAGGAGGATATCTTTCAGCACATCTTTTCTCAGAAATACAGCCAGATATTAATGCGGCTAGGAGCAGGATCAGAAAACCCGGTTTTATCATGCGACGAATTTGAATTGGTTCAAACGATTCATCCATCCGTCCAGGAACTTCTTTTGTTCCGGATGGTTTTTAACAAGGTCAAGGATGAACCGACCCCTGGCCTGGAAGATGGCTTCATGAAGCCCCCGCTGGTTGGCGCTGTTAACAGCAAACAAAGTTGCATTGCCGACAATGCCGTCATCAGGAACTTTCAATATCCGCTGTGGAATAACAATACCCCACTTTCCACTACCCCAGACCCAATCAACCAGGATCTCAGCGATGCTCTGGTTGTTGATCTGATCAGCTTTCCAACGGTTCCAATAGTTCAGCTTCAGCACAGAGATCGCATCGTTGGCAGAAAGTAACTTGATATCATCGGCATCAATATCACCATCGCCATCCTTATCATAACCAACCTGCTTCCAGGTTGCCAGGGTGACACCCATGTTCGTAGCTCCGCCATGATCCTTGGGATCATTGACAAATCCGCCTTCGTATTTCAGGATTTTCGGAGCAAATACCAGGACCTTTGCCATGTTACTGTTTGAATGAGGGGTCTTTGACAAAGATCAGGGCAAAGCAAACCGGGGCAAATACCACGTATTCGGTAAGGGTTGCCTTCCCCAAACCTACTAATGCCAAACCGCCAGCCAGCATGAGAAGCCCGGTCAGGGTGGTTTTCCAATTCTTAAAAATTCGTTCTTTCATACTTGTTTTATTTTGAGAGTTTACCTTCAACTTTAGAGATCCTTTCGCCATGATCGCCCAGGGTGACTTTCATTTCCTCGATCCCGGTGTCATGCCGGCACAAATGCTCGCCGATCTCCTTGTGTTTTTCAGTACAGTAGGTTTCCCGGCACTGCATCTGGATGATCAGCTTGTCCACAGATTTTTTCAGGGAAACAACACCATTATAAAATTGGTACAGAAAAAAACCGATAACCGGTATTGCAATGATCTTGATGACATCAAAGACATCCTGAAGGATAAATTCGGTTTCTTTCATACCAGGAAAAAGGAGTTAGTGGATTTATTAATGAATTCATCTCTCGAACCGGCATTGGCTGGTCCGACATAGCGGGAAGAATGAAAGTAAGCCGGGTAAAGGGTTTCACTGGCATTTTCATCCAGGAACTGCTGCAGCGCTTTCAACTCGGCTTCCCCGTCCCGGAGGTTTGCTTCATACATGACGGCAATGCGTTCTTTGTTGGATGCCTGTTTGGAAGAGACATTGGCAAAGGTGTTATCGGCTGTGTCGAAAATTCCCCAGTCCAGAAAATCGATGGCGATCTCCTGCAATGCCCTGGCCATAGCCAGATGAGCCAATGCAGGACGAATGAAACCAAGCAGCTTTGAATTCTCTTCTGCCAGGGTTTCATTTGATCTCCGGGCTGTTTTCAGTTCATCGAACAATTGCGGGGAAAGCGTAGGGCGGATATATTTGTTCTCAATAGAGCGGATTACAGGTTTGAGGGCTATGAAAACCCGTCTGCTCTCGCGTATATCCACCTCGCTGTTGTATTCAAGGGTTGTTCGGATGAACAGATCGCTGTCCTGCTGAATATAGGCCGGGTAGTCATCAAGATTTTCCTCGATGAATTTCAGTGCAAGGTCCAAAGCGGTGTTTGCCCTCCGGATCCAGTTCTCCTTGAGGTTTTGCACCCGGTACTGGGGAGCCGTCTTATGTGTAGGCGTCTCAATGACCTGGATACCCTGCGACGAAACGCTCACTCCGAATTCATCGGCGCCAAGCCACAGGGAATAAAGAGCCAGTGGTTTGCGAATCTTTTCAAGCAGAATGGCAAGTCCTTCATCAACCGGTCGTTTTTCAATCTCATGACTGATAATCGCCTCGGCAGTATCAAGCAACTGATCATACAACTCATCACCCAGAACCGGACTGATGAAAGTTTCCTGGGCTTCTTCAATATACGGGTACCAGTTCTCAATGGTATTGCTTACGTTAATGGAAGCAGCGTTAAGTACCTGGGAGATATTGTCAATGAGCCTTCTCATGCAATGTTTTTATCAATTCGTTTGTCAATTTTAGTCGGGTGATCCTGCATGGTTTGTGATGTATCGACGGTCACATAGTCGAAATCGATATCCGGTGACCATTTATTGAAATCCCGGATGAAATAGAGGGGTTCAAGGCTGATCTGCCGGTAAATGCCCATTTCCGCATTTAACTGCCAGAAAGCTTCGCGTTTGTCGCTGCCGCTGCCGGAACCGAGATTACCACCAGGCAAACCGGATCCCACCAGGCAGGGATCGACACCGATCGCAAACAGGATTTCACTGTTCGCTGCCTGGGAATCGGGCAGGTAGGCATCATCTTTGAGTTTGTTGTCGATGACGTTGATCTTCCACCCTCCCAAGTACTCTCCTTTGAATTTGTTGAAGAATGAGAACGACACAAAGGCTTTTCCGGAGTTCTCGACATCGGACAGGAAATCATTCATCTCGCCCAACACTTTCAATCTGGCGGATTCACGCTGTTCTTTAGTAAAATCCGGGGAAGGATAGCGCGATGAAAAATAGTCATCAGGAATCTCGATGTGGTACTTGATGGTCATCTGATTGCGCATGATGGCCTGCTTGAGCTGCGGCACCTTATTGGCAATCTTCAGCCAGCCGCTTTCACGGATTCCATTCCAGACTGACAGATGATAGTAGGATTTATTGAAGGAACGGTAATAAACCGGATAGGCGAATTGAGGATCGGCATACCTGACACCATCATACTTGGACGGGTCATACATCGGGATTTTCACCAGGGAGCCGTCGCTTTCGGTTGGGTTCATGTCCCATTGGGCAGAATAAAACAGGAAAGGAATCCGGGTGGGCTTTTGGGAGTCCATCTTTCCATGGCGGCAATAAGCAGGATCTTTAACAAAAACCTTGTTTATTTTATCCTTGTTTTTATTCAGGATGAACTCGATCCAGCCATTTGCAAAGATTTCAAGGCTGCCGATCAGGTCAATCCATTGAAAATTGAGATGGTTTATTTTCAGGAAGTCCACCACTTCCGGATCCTTGACTACCTCCCGGACCGGAGCGCCCAAACTGTCAATCCCTTTGTCCCTGTATGCAAGAATTCCCCGGCCATAATGAACTGTCTTTCGTTTCTCAAGAGCTCGCAGGGCAATTGAATTCGTTTCCAGGTCTTTCAGGACATTTTGCGGAAACAAATTATCGTCTCCCCAGGGCGACCAGATGGATGAAGAAAAGTCTTTGGCGATTACAACCTTTTCAATGGTTGCATCATCTGATTTTGAATATGATGTTGCAATGGCTTTTGCACCCGGCAAAAACGCGGTTTCGTTCTCAAAGATAATTTTCTGTTTCATCTAATAACAGACTTTCTTATGGTTGAATTCAATGATTAGGCGGATATGTACCTTTCGTATCTGTCCATTGGGCAGGAGCATATTCCGGGTTGAATGAAGCCAATGGTTCGGGTTCCTGGTAACCTTCTCATTCAGGGGTATTGCTTTTTGTTTAAAAAACTTTGGTTCTCCTTCCCTGGTTTTTCCAACGCACTTGCGGGCATCCTTCAATTCAACGATATCTCCGCCGGTTCCCTTGTCACGGTCAGCAGTTGCATATTTTAGCTGGAACCTGACAGGTTTACCCTCATTGTCAAGAGAATCCATCTGTTCAAGGACATCCCAAAGCCGGATATAATTGCTGTTCATGCTGCAATGGTAATTACCGGACCAGGAAAAAGAAAGGACACTATTTTCTATCCGGCCTTACGACCATAAAAAAAGCGTTCCGGCCTGAGCCGGAACGCCGGAATCTTGACACAAGGAAAAGATTCAGAAGGTGATCTTGTTTTCAGCTTCCGTGATACTTGCATCGAATGAAGTCTTGAGAAACTCGATGACTTTCTTGATGCCCGGGGTGAAGCTGGTGGTGAAGACATTTCCGTCTGAATCGTTCAGCCGCATCGTGCAGTTGAAGTCATTAGAGGAGATTTGGAAGCGATCCAGTTCGGAGCGGGTCTGTACCAGCTTGGCCCTCTTTTCAATGACGAGCTGGAGGTTTTCGATCTTGAGGATCTTCTCCATCATGGTCATTTCCTTCTTTGGCTCGGGAGCGGGAATAACCGGCTTTTCGGCTTCAATCTGCAAAACCGGCTTCTTCTCTTCGGTTTTGTTTTCTGCCGGATTGAGGATGGTCTTCACGACTGCCATTTCTTCAGCGGTGGGTTTTCCGTTACCCGGTTTCAGTGCGGTGTTCGTTAATTTTGTCATTTCAGATCGCCGCTGCCCTGCGGACTTATTTTGGCATCTGGCTCGCCAGGGTTAAAAAAAATTTATGCCCTGACAACAAACGGAATGAAAATTCTGGAACAAACGTTCAGGTCACTTCCGTGAAACGGAATGAATGAACCCGAAGGGCTGCGGTTCCTTTAGGAGGCAGCGTTTAGTGACACGACATTTTCATGAGTTTAACTTTGCATGAAATTTTGAGTAACTGTGGGTGGGGTTTTTGGTTATTTTTTATCAAAAAGTTTCCCCGGACATGGATTTCTTTTTTCCCTGGCGGTTTTTCTTTGTCCCGGACTCTCAAAGAAAAAAAGCAATAAAAAAGGGAGAACCTTCATCAAAGAGGCTCTCCCGGAGAATCAGTGATAAACATTATTATAGCGGTCTTCGTCTTCAAAGGATGCTATTGACTGGCGGTAATCCTGGATATCGCAGTCATAATGGCCGGCCTTTTTGCCGTTTGGCCAGTAAATTATGGTTTCACCTTTTTTGATCGGTTTGCCGCAGGTGTGGCAGGTTGACGGGAACCTGGCTGTGATCTGCCTAGGATCACCAGAGTAATGAGTATGTGACATGAGAATTTGCCGCTGCCCTGCGGACTTATATTGGCATCTGGCACGCCGTTTAGAAAAAGGATTGATTATTCAGTCATTGCAGGCTCAAGGATTTCGATCTCTGATGAATCAGCCGGAACGGGTTCCTCGGATACGATTCCCAGGATGTAATCTGCAGCTTTCTCGGCCCGGGATGCAGCCCAAAGGATCCATTTCTGGTTATCCCGGAGTTTCGATGCCCATCCTGAAATGTAGGCGGCAGAGTTTCGTATATTCAGTTCCAGGTGAGCAATCTCTGCCAGGTACGATGAGCAGAGTTCCGCAACCAGTTCTTCCTTCGAATAGGGTTCATCCCCGAAGTGGTTGGATACTCCATCGAAGCGGTTCAGTCGCTTGGGGTGTCCTGATGAATGCGCTGCCTCATGGTAGAGTGTACGAAAAAATTCTGAGGGGTTTGCAAAGTACTTCATCTTTGGGATAGAGATCATGTCAGCCACGGGAGCGTAGTAGGCACGATCGTCTTTGTCCGAGAAATGAATATCAGGCTTGTTGCGATAGCCCGTGATGATCTGCTCAGCATCGATGTGGCTCTCGGTGTGCCTTTCTTCAACCAGGTTCTGAAGTTGGGCAATTTTGTCAAGGCCCTGCTGGTCGAAGTCGGCCTGCTCGGTATTGAAAATGTGGAAATACCTGAGAAGGAACATCTTTTTCTGTTCCTTGGTTACTTCATCGGTATGGATGGAGGACTTCCAGAAAACCACGACGGTGGCCTTTTCACCCTTGCGGACCTTGCCGCCATTGGCCCGTATCTGCTGGAAGGTGCCGTAAACACGACCCTGAAATGGATCCGAGGAGAGAATTAGCCGGTTGATCCCCCGGTAATAATGCCCATTCAGGCTGACCGGTGAAGGGATCTGCCAGAGCTTCTTCCAGCTCCCGGCTGTTTCGAGGTTGGCGATGATCTTTTCGGTTATCGCTGCATAAATTTGAGTATTGTTCATAAGTGTTGCGCTTGCCCTGGCGACTTGTTATGGCATCTGGCCCGCCGTTTGAATAATTTTTGGCGGGAAAACCAAACGAAGCGCAAAATTCTGAGTCAAGTATTAGGGTCATCCCGAGTACTCGGGATGAAAGAACCCAACGGGCGATGGTTCCTTCAGGAGGTCGTACTTGACTCACGAAATTTTGGCGAGTTTACCTTTGTCAGGAATTAAGAAAACAAGTGTTGGCTTTTGGTGACTTTTTACAAAAGTCTCCCCGGGATTAGATTTCTTTTTTGCCAAGCTTGTTTCTTTGTCCCGGTATCAAAGAAAAAAGCGGGGTGCGGTTGTAAGCACATAAAAAAAGAGCCGGTCGAAGACCAGCTCTCTCGAGGGAGAAGTACCCTTTTAGAAGGGCACTTCGGAGGTTTCTTGCTTTGCAGCTTTGGATTTTTTGGTTTGCTTTTTCGGAGCCGGGGCAGGTTCGCTGACCTGTTCTTCTTCCAGGCGGTTGACATAAACCGTGTAATCATGGCCGAAATTGTCGGGGGTCTGCAATTTGGCGACTTCCAGGGAGATGTAGTCTTCGTCGTTGTATTTGTGAGCGAATTTTACAAGGTCTGCGATTTTTAGGTTGAGCTTTACGATTTCAAGACCTTCTACTTTCTTTCCTTTTCCGATGTAGTTTTTTACAAATTTTTTCATGGCTTTGAGTTTTAGAGGTTAATTTATATGCAAGTGTAAATAAGACCCTGGAGGGGCACTCAAGGAGGAACTGGAATACCGAAAACCTGCAGGATATGCCGGGAAAATCCTTGAATGAGTGGAACTGAACCCTGGAAGGGGATTTTAGCTTAGCATAGGAATTGACCGGGAAACAAAGGCGTGAATCTTTGCAAAACAAATCCAGGAAAAGCAAGGCAGAAGACAAAAAAGTAGGATCAGTGAAAATCGCCCTTGTGTTTATGCTCAAAAATCCGAAGATGGAATCTGAAATAGGCGAATTGCTCCGTGATTTAAGACCACGGAATATCAAGATGTGGAAAAGAAAAGGTTGGGAAAACTGCTGGAAAAAATATCAAAAAAAAATTCACACCCATGCTAACGTTAAATTGGAGGTAAGCCAAGCTCTTTTAGAAACTGATTATGCTTATCAGCGGCTTCTTTTGCTCCCTTTTCAATATCAATTAACTTATCATTTACTGTCTTCAAGTCAATTATTTCTTCATCAATGGATGTACTTACGTACCGTGAAATATTCAAATTGTAACCGTTTTTCTCAATTTCTTCCATTGATACGCGGCGGGAATAACGTTCAATTTTTCCCGGACGATTCTGATATGTTTCGACAATTTTATCAATATGTTCCGGCAATAAGTTGTTTTGCCGTTTTCCTTTTTCGAAATTTTCACTGGAACTGGCATTTATGAATAATACATCATCCGGCTTTTTGCATTTCTTCAATACCAATATGCAAACTGGAATACCGGTTGAGAAAAATAAATTAGCCGGCAAACCTATGACCGTATCGATATGACCATCTTTTAAAAGTTTGGTGCGAATACGCTCTTCAACGCCACCACGGAACAGTACCCCGTGAGGCAGAATAATAGCCATAGTACCTTGCTGTCCCAGAAAGTGAAAGCCATGAAGCAGGAAAGCAAAGTCGGCGGCAGATTTAGGCGCAAGACCATAGCTTTTAAAACGAAAATCCTGACCTAATGTGTCCGTTGGGTCCCAGCGATAGCTGAATGGAGGGTTGGCTACAACCGCATCGAACTCCATCTTTTTCGCGGGATTCATCTCGTTAAGGATATTCCAATCGTTCAATAATGAATCGCCATGATGGATTTCAAATTCTGTATCTTTCAATCCATGCAGAAGCATATTCATTCGGGCAAGATTGTAGGTGGTTATATTTTTTTCCTGCCCATAAATCTTGCCTATACCAAAAGTGCCGAATTGTTTACGTACATTTAATAATAGAGAGCCGGAACCGCAAGCAAAATCCAACACTTTATCCAGCTTTTTCTTTTTACCGGTAGAGGGATCCTGGCTATCGAGAATAACAATTTTTGAGAGTATGGTTGATAATTGCTGCGGTGTATAAAACTCACCGGCTTTTTTGCCTGAGCCTGCCGCAAACTGCCCGATCAGGTATTCGTAGGCATCACCTAATATATCGGTCTCTGTGGAAAATTCGGCAATGCCTTCGGCTATTTTTTGAATAATAGTGCAAAGTTTCTTGTTGCGTTCTTCGTAATTTCTGCCAAGTTTTTCAGAATCTAAGTTGATTTCGGAGAATAGCCCCTGGAAGGTACTTTCAAATGATTGGTTTTCGATGTACTTAAAGCCTCTTTGAAGTGTATCCAACAAGTCTTTATTTTGTGTGCGTGCAAGCTCAGCTATATTGTTCCATAAAAATTGCGGCTCTATTACATAATGCACTTTGCGGCGCATTTGTTTTTCAAATTCTGTAACATCATCAGGGTTTTCCTTATACCAAATTTCCAGTGGTGTTGTAACTTTTAATGTTTTCAGTATATCAGGAAATGACTCTGGATAATCTGCGCCCAATTCTTTCTTAGCAGCGGTTTCATAGTTATATGACAAATAACGCAAAAAGAGAAAGGAAAGCATATAATCGCGGAAATCATCTGCATTCATTGCCCCACGCAAATCATCGGCTATTTTCCAAAGGGTGTTACCTAATTGAGTTTGGTCATTTGCTGTCATTATCTATTATCTAATTATGAAATTATACTTTTTTAGAATTTTATTATATATGTCCTCAAGTAATTCTGCATCCAAAGGGTTCAATTCAGTAGGCTGCGGCCTTGCATCTTTATGTGATAAAGAATTTACTTGATTACTTACCATTTCTATATTGTCAACCCCAATTTCCGCCAAGGCCATATTAATGCCGCCTGTTCCCAAAAAAGAAGTTATAATTTCTAAAAGTTGACGTAACATAATAAAATGATATCCCATAACTTTTTTTTCAGTTATACACTCATTTAGAACTTGCATTAAGTATAAGTGATAAAGAAATACGTCTTTGTCATAGTTTTTTAGGGTCAGTTCATTATTATGAATACTTAAAATA
>Ga0118677_10000439_pt1 | contig 90947 bp, 40 predicted proteins | sample AliMusrvi5mmetaG_FD_86154 | JGI IMG/M metagenome (GOLD analysis project Ga0118677, IMG submission 86154) | reverse complement strand
CACCCGGCCACGATTGTCGGTCTTCAATACGATGGAAGTCTTGTCCATAAACGTCGTAGCCAATCGGCTACGACACTTACGATGCCACTCAGATCAGATGGCTCTGGCCGTGACGCTTACGCTCATGAAACCTCTGTCCGGGAGGAACTGGTCGGTCTGCCCGTGACACTCGGGACCAACGCTGCATGGAGCGATGGCATGGCCTCGTCCATTCGCACCGGCGTGCAGGCGGTGCCTGGGGCTTCAGCCGTGGTGCTCAGGCTGTGCGACCAGCCCTTGCTCACCACTTCGACGCTGAAGGCGCTTGTTGACAAACATCGTGAGTCGGGCCGCCGGATCGTCGCCTGTGAATACGGCGGCAGCCTCGGGGTGCCCGCCTTGTTCGACCGCTCGCTGTTCGACGAACTGCTGGCACTGCAAGGCTCCCATGGGGCCAAAAAAATTCTCGAAGCCCGTCGCGCCGAAGCCGGCACGGTGCCCTTCGATGGCGGCAGCGTGGATGTCGATACGCCAGAGCAGTATGCGCGACTGGTGGGCGGGGTTCACTAGCAGGCCTTGTCTGGCGGCAGGTCAGACCGGACATGAAGGGCACTAGTGGGCTGCCGTGAAGGGTGGTGGAAGGGAAAAGGGGAAGTGCTCAGTGCGTAGTGCCCAGTTCTCATTACTGGGCACTGAGCACTAAGAACTAGGCACTTCTGACTTCATACTTCCGCGGAAGGTTCGCCGCGACGCGACGTTTTTATCCGCCTGCCACCATGAACACCACCACCCGTCGCGCTTTCATCCACAAGACCGTTGCCGCCGGCACCGGTGTTTTCTACATCGCCAAAACCTCCTGGGCCGCGAAGAGCCCGGGCGATACCATCAACATGGCCGTGATCGGCTTCCACGGGCGCGGCCAGTCGCACATCAGCGGTTACAAGTCTCAGGCCAAGGAGGGGGTGCGGATCGCCGCCCTGTGTGATGTGGACAGCAAGGTGCTGCAAGGGGGGCTCGACCATCTCAACAAGGACAGCAAGGACAAGCTCCCGGCCCAGGGCTACAGCGACTTGCGCAAGCTTTTCGAGAACAAGGACATTGACGCGGTGAGCATCGCCACCCCCAACCACTGGCACTCCCTGGCCTCGATCTGGGCCATGCAGGCGGGCAAGGATGTGTACGTCGAAAAGCCCGTTTCGCACTGCGTATGGGAAGGCCGCCAGATGGTCAAGGCCGCGCGCAAGTACGGTAAAATCGTGCAGACAGGAACGCAGAGCCGCAGCAGCCGCGAGGGCATCTTTGAAGCCGTCAAGTGGGTGCAGGCAGGCAACCTCGGCAAGATTCTGCTCTCACGCGGCCTGTGCTACAAGCGCCGCCCGAGCATTGGCAAGACCGAGGGGCCTCAGAAGGTGCCCGACTCCGTCGATTTCGACCTCTGGTGCGGTCCCGCGCCGAAGGACGAGCTGCGCCGCGCCAAGCTCCACTATGACTGGCACTGGCAGTGGAATTATGGCAACGGCGACCTCGGCAACCAGGGCATCCACCAGATGGACATCGCGCGCTGGTTTCTCGGCGAAATGACCTTGTCGCCCCGCGTGTGGAGCGCCGGCGGCCGGATGGGGTATGAAGATGACGGGCAGACTGGCAACACCCAGATCGTCTATCACGACTACGAAAAGGCACCGCTGATCTTCGAGGTGCGCGGCCTGCCCCAGAGCTCGAAATCCAAGGATATGGACAAGCTCAAGGGGGCCAGCGTCGGCGTGATCGTGGAATGCGAGAACGGCTATGTGGTGGTGCCGAACTACACCGGCGCCACGGCCTACGACAAGAATGGCAAGGAGATCAAAACCTGGAAGGGCACCGAGGACCACTTCAAAAATTTCATCACCGCCTGCCGCAGCCGCAACAAGGACGACTTGAATGCCGACATCCTGGAAGGCCATCTCTCCAGCGCCCTCTGCCACACCGGCAACATCTCCTACCGCCTGGGCCAGAAGCAGAACCCCGATGCAATCAAAGAGCAGATCAAAGGCGATCGCTTCGCCGCCGAGAGCTTCGGGCGCATGGCCGAGCATCTCGCCCAAAACGACGTGGACATCACCAAGGACAAGCTCACCCTGGGCCCCGTCCTCAAGATGAACACGGAGACCGAGCGCTTCATCGGCAGCGAGGAAGCTAACGCCATGGTCAAGGACAAGTATCGCAAGCCGTTCGTGGTGCCGGACGAGGTGTAAACGGGGCCTTTATCCGCACAGTAAGCACAGGGGTGAGCGGGGTCGCAGCTGTGTCCTCCCTTCTGACCTGCCTTAAGGCTGTCGCGCTCATGATGGGCGCGGCAGCGTCGTGGACTGCGTGCAGCTTGCTGCCGCTTTCGGTCACGCAGCTTGCTGCGGGGATGGCGGGGAGTTCGCGCCCAAGACTATGCGTCGGGGGCTGCTTGCGCGTGGTTCGGGGGTCCTCACCCCGTGAACACTGTACACCACCAGCGGTGACCTAACCATGGAGCAATCCACTGATTTTTTCGCTCACAGGCCGGCACTCCCGTCATGGATGAATCACAAATCTTCCCTTCCTGTGGCAGATAGGCTAAAAGTGTCGCAAATGCTCAGTTAGCGCACATAGCACTTCATGCAGACTTCAACGCGTATTGGTGGGTTGTTCGGATTGGGGGTGTTGCTGCTGATCGTGGCACTCTTCTTCCAATCCGTGACGCTGGCAAGCCCGCGATACGAAGGTGTTCTCATCACCGCGCTGGTTTGCACCATTCTCGCTGATGTTTGCTTCATTCAGACCTTCAGGCTGGGTGGCTTGGTGATTCGATGTTTGAGTGGGTTGTTCCTGCTTCCCACTTGTTTTATCGTTGCCGACTTCATGCGGCGAGCACCCTATTTGTTCAGGTGAAGGTCAAATCCGCCTTTTACAGCCTGCCGCAACGTCGTGAACCCGTCCAAAGTGCTGGTCCGCTCTGGACAAAAAGGCGGGGTCAGAGCGCAGCTCTGCGAGCGCCTTCCATCGGTGCCCTTCGTCACTTGCGCGCGGCCAAATTCGCCGTTTACTCCACCCCCCGACCCTATTTCCTCCCCATGGCCATCTCCCGCGCGCTTCTTTCCGTCTCCGACAAAACCGGCATTCTCGACTTCGCCAAAGGTCTGGCGGCCCACGGCGTGGAGATTCTCTCCACCGGTGGCACCGCAAAGTACCTCAAGGACAATGGCGTCGCGGTCAAGGATGTGTCCGAGCACACCGATTTCCCTGAGTTGTTCGACGGCCGGGTGAAGACCCTGCACCCCAAAGTCCACGGCGGTCTGCTGCAGCGCCGTGACAACGACGAAGACGTGCGCGACGCCAAGAAGCACGAGATCCCGTGCATCGACTTGGTCGCCATCAACCTCTACCCCTTCGAAGAAACCGTGTCCAAGCCCGGTGTCACTCTGGAAGAGGCCATTGAGAACATCGACATCGGCGGCCCCTCCATGCTGCGCTCGGCCGCCAAGAACCACCGCTGGGTCACCGTGATCAGCGATCCGGACGAGTACGACAATGTGCTGGCTGAGATGAAGGAGCACGATGGCGACACCACGATGGGCACGCGCGAGCGGCTGGCCCTGAAAGTGTTCCAGCGCACCAGCGCCTACGATGCCGCCATCGCCGCCTTCCTCAACAAGGAGCAGACCACGCAGAAGAACTTCAGCATCAGCCTGCCGCTTTATGCGGAACTGCGCTACGGGGACAACCCGCATCAGGCCTCCTCCTTGTACGGCAACTTTGGCGACTACTTCACCAAGCTGCACGGCAAGGACCTGAGCTACACCAACGTGCTCGACATCCAGGCCGCCGCCGCCCTGGTGCTGGAATTCCGCCGCCCAACCGTCGCGATCCTCAAGCACACCAACCCCTGCGGCGTGGGCTGCGATGAGGACGACCTGCGCAACGCCTGGGAAAAGGCTTTCGAGACCGACAAGCAGGCACCCTTCGGCGGTGTGATCGTGACCAACCGCTCCATGACCCTGGGCTTGGCCAAGCTCATCAGCGAGATTTTCACCGACATCATTATTGCCCCGGATTTCGACGCCGATGCGCGTGCCCATTTGCAGAAAAAGAAGAACCTGCGCCTGATGCAGATGCTGCCGGACGTGGCTGAAGCACTGGCCGAGCCGGTGATTCGCAATGCCCCTGGCGGCATCCTTGTGATGGATGCCGATTCGCGGGCACTGGGCCTCGACGACCTGGAGAACAAGGTGAAGACCACTCGCCCGCCCACCCGCGAGGAATTGGAGGCCATGCGCTTCACCATGCGCGTGTGCAAGCATGTGCGCAGCAACGCCATCGTCTTTGGCACCAATGACCGTACCCTTGGCATCGGTGCCGGCCAGATGAGCCGCGTGGACTCGTGCCGCATCGCCATCTGGAAGGCTGGCGAGGCCGGTTTGTCCCTGAAGGGCAGCGTAGTCGCCAGCGATGCCATGTTCCCCTTTGCCGACGGACTGATCGCCTGCGCCGAAGCCGGCGCCACCGCCGCGATCCAACCCGGCGGCTCCATGCGCGACCAGGAGGTCATTGATGCCGCCAACGAGCGCGACATGGCCATGTGCTTCACCGGCTTCCGCCATTTCCTGCATTGATCCGCCCGGTGCTGAGTGCTGAATCAGCACTCAGCAACTACCCTGGCGTGCTCCACGTCCCTGTGGCCGTACAACCGTGGCAAGTCATTGCCTTGCGGTCTGCGTCCGGGGGGCGTGTTGAGCCGCTGCGCTTAAATCATACCACCTAGCCCGCTTCCAGGCGCGAATTAAGGTGGGGGGCAGGGCTGCGTTCTGCCGCTTGGGGCCGCTCCAATGGCTCCTGGTGACCGACTCGCAGCAGCCTTCAATACGCTCCGCTTATGCCTGACTATGCTTCCGCCGCGGAATCGCCCGTGAACATCTCAGGCCGATTTGCAAAGATTCTCCCGGCCGCGGACGACCAGTACGTGGGAGTAAGGTGTTGGCCAGGGGAGGTCAAGTACATCGCTGAGCACAGATTTCGCTGCCCTAACAACAGATTTCAATTCATCTGCCCATGACGCCTCTCTGGACCAGGAAACGGCTCCAAGAAATGATTCAAACCAGCCTCTCTGGCTGGAAGTTCATTGTCGTTTCCAACCGGGAGCCCTTCATGCACCGGTACAAGAGCGGAGAGATTGAATGGGTGACCACCGCAGGCGGCCTGACCACCGCCTTGCGCCCCATTCTGGTGGCCAGCGGCGGCACTTGGATCGCCCACGGGGCTGGCGATGCCGACCAGGATACGGCGGATGAGAATGGTTGTGTGATGGTGCCTCCGGACGACCCAAGCTACAAACTGCGGCGGGTCTGGCTCACCAAAGAACAGGAGCAGGGCCACTACTATGGTCTCGCAAACGAGGGTCTCTGGCCGCTCTGCCATTTTACTTTCCACCGCCCCAGCTTTCGTGACAGCGACTGGCGGTGTTACCGCGAGGTCAACCGCATCTTTGCCGATGCCGTTCTCGATGAAGCCGGGGATGAGCCTACTTTTGTGTTCATTCAGGACTACCATTTCTGCCTGCTTCCCCGGATGCTCAAGGACGCTGGCAGAAAAAACATGGTGGTGGCCCAGTTCTGGCACATCCCTTGGCCGGATGCTGAAAACTTCCAAATCTTCCCCTGGTGCGAGGAGTTGATGCATGGTCTCACCGGCAATGATCTGCTCGGCTTTCACGTGCGGAACTATTGCCAGCAATTCCTCACCACCGCCGACCGAACTCTGGAATGCCGCGTGGAGAGCGAGCAGTGGACCATCACCCGCGGAGGCCACGAAACCACCATCCGCGCGTTTCCTATCAGCATTGATTTCGATGGCCAGGACAAGCTTGCCCGCCGCATCACCGTCGAGAAGGCGCGTGCACACTGGCGCGAGAAGCTGAGCCTGCCCGGTGATCTCCTTCTGGGCATAGGTATCGAGCGCATGGACTATACCAAGGGCATTGCAGACAGGTTCCGCGCCCTGGATCTGTTTTTCGAACAGCATGAGGAATGGAGAGGCCTGGTCACCTTCGTTCAAGTCGCTGCCCCCAGCCGTACCCAGATTCCCGCCTACCAGGCTGTGGAAAAGGAGATCACGGCCCTGAAAACGGAGATCAACAATCGCTGGGGAACGGACAAGTGGCGGCCACTCCACCTCATCATTTCTCACTTTGACAGTGAGGAAATGACCTCGCTGCATCTGGCCTCTCATTTCATGATCGTCAATTCGCTGCACGACGGCATGAACCTCGTGGCCAAGGAGTACTGTGCCAGCCGGTACGATGAAGCCGGCGTGCTGATACTGAGCAAGTTCACCGGTGCCTTCCGCGAACTGCGCGAGGCACTTGGCGTCAATCCCTTCGCCACCCATGAAACGGCGGACGCGATCCATGCCAGCGTCACGATGGGCGAGGCGGAGCAGGCCCGGCGCATGAAGCGCATGCGGGCCACCATCCAGGAATACAATGTTTACCGCTGGGCGGGCAAGATCCTCGCCAACCTCCTGCATATCGACCTGCCAGATGAACTCCGAAGCGATGATGACACACTGGAATGAAGATGCCGCGCTGATCGCGGAAAAGCTTGGCCCGCCGTCGCACGTGCTTATTGGCCTGGATTTCGACGGTACACTGACACCGATCGTGCCCGATCCGGCGGATGCGGTGTTGCCCTTGGCTACAATGGAGGTGCTCCGCCGGCTGGCGGCCCTCCCTGGGGTTGCTCTCGCCTTTGCCTCTGGCCGGGCACTGGCGGACATCACCCGCCGCCTGCCGTTTGAGGACGCTTTCTTCATCGGCAACCATGGGCTCGAAATACAGGGGCCCGGCCTTGCCCCGGTTCCTCACGAGGCATCCCCGCAGCGCCACCTGGTGGAGGAAATGATTGCCCGCATGGAGCCCCGTCTTGGTCGCGTGCCAGGCTTCCTCCTCGAAGACAAGGGAGCAACGCTGAGCCTTCATGTTCGAAAAGTGCTCCCTGCGGCATTGCCCGAGGTGGAGGCCGTGATACGGCAGGTGGTGGTGGAGAACCCGGCCTTCAAGCTCCAATGTGGCCACAAGGTGCTGGAGATCGTTCCAGTGGATGGCCCAACAAAAGGGGCGGCTCTCAGGCAAATCCTCGCCCTGCTCGACATCGCCCCTGCCACCGCCTTGTATGCGGGAGACGACACCACGGACGAAACCGTCTTCGAAGCCCTCCCGGAAGCGGTCACCATCAAGGTCGGCTCCGAAGGAGTTTCCGCCGCCCGCTGGACGGCGGCCGATCCAGAGGACGTGCGGACCTTGCTGGAGTGGGTGCACCTGTGCCGCCGGTTCCTGCATTGATCGACGTTGCGGGAGAGGATGATTCACGTATCCTCACCCATGATGACAGCGATATCACCGCTTGCTGCCCGCCTGTTGCGTGGCTCGGTTTCAACCCGGGCGGCGATGGCGTTCCTCGTGCCCGGCATCATGCTTTATTCGCAGAAAAACGCGTAGGCTGGAGCGGTCCGCTCCTTGTGGCCCTCATCAAGCGAAGCGTTGACGGCTGCACGAGCAGTCAATTTCAATACCTGTATTTTCAATTCGATTTCACTTTCTCACTTCATGCTCCACCTCGGCGTCAATATCGACCACGTCACCACCCTCCGGCAGGCGCGTTACCGCACCATGCTGGAGTCGCCCAATGCTGAACCTTCAGTGCTGCAGGCCGCGCTGGAATCCGAGGCGGCGGGGGCTCAGTCCATCACCATTCATCTGCGCGCCGACCGTCGCCACATTCAGGACGCTGATGTGTATCTGCTGCGCAATAGCATCGGCACCAAGCTGAACCTTGAGATGGGCAACACTCCGGAGATCCTGGCCATCGCGCTGGAAGTGAAGCCGGACTTTGTCTGCATGGTGCCGGAGAGCCGCGAAGAGATCACCACCGAGGGCGGTCTGGATGTGCGCGGCCACTTCGCAGAACTCAAGACGACCGTGGGCAGGCTCGAGGCTCGCGGCACGCGCGTCAGCATGTTCATTGATCCGGACCTGGATCAGGTGCGCGCCAGCGCGGAAGCGGGTGCCAGCATGATTGAATTGCACACCGGCACCTTTGCCAACCACGCCGGCGCCGCGCGAGTGGCGGAGGTGGCGCGGCTGAAGGCGGCGGCGGAGCTGGGCCACGGACTGGGCCTGCAAATCAATGCCGGCCATGGCCTTACCACCGCCAATCTGCCGGACCTTTTCGCCGTGCCGCACCTGCATGAGCTCAACATCGGCCACCACATTGTCTCGCGCGCCATTTTCATAGGCCTGCGCGCGGCGGTGCAGGAGATGCTGGTGGTGATGCGCGGCTATTCATTGTAAGTCTGTCCCATGATCATCTCCCTCGGCCTGGATCTTTGTGAAGTGCCGCGCATGCGCGACCTGATGGAGCGGCATGGAGAGCGCTTCAAGACGCGCACCTTCAGCAAGGCAGAGCGCGCCTACTGCGACAAAAATGCGGACCCCGCCATGCACTACGCGGTGCGCTTTGCCGCCAAAGAGGCCGTGGCAAAGGCACTGGGTACTGGCTTCGCCGACGGTGTGAACTGGCAGGACATCGAGGTGTTGCGCGCCGAAAACGGCCAGCCATCAATTGCGTTGCATCACGGTGCGGCGGACAAGGCGAAGGAACTGGGCATCACCAGGGTGCTGGTGACGCTTACGCACACCAAGGAGATGGCGGCGGCAAGCGTGGTGGCGGTGGGTGAGGGATAGGGTGCACTCGGCAAGGATGTGATGAAATGCAAAATGGGGAGGCTGTTGCCAGCCTCCCCATCTTCAACCACGGGAATGGTGATCGCTATTCGAACCTCACTCCTGTTCGTTCAAGTAGTCTAGCAACTGCTGCTGCTGGGTAGCATTGAGCTCGCGGAAGCGTGCGTGCGCAGTGCTTGCGGGTGCGTTGGTGGTATTGAACACGGAAGGCAGGTCGGCCGCCTGGCCGCGATGCAGGTAAGGGGCCGTGGTCCAGATGCCGCGCAGCGTTGGTGTGTCCAGGCCTGTTAACGTGCCGCCGAGGCGCTGGCCGCTGGCGGTGGTCATGGTGCCGATGTCGTGCACCACCAGGCCAGTAAAAATATTGGTCGTGCTGTCGGTCAAATAGGTGCCGCTGTGACAGGTGTTGCAGGCCTGGCTGACGAACAAGGCCGCGCCGCTGGTGGCACTGGCCGTCATGCTGCCGTCAGCGTTCCGAAACGGACTCGGCGGATAGACGTTCAGCGAAGTGACGTAGGCAGCGAGAGCGTCCAAATCGGCGCTGCGTCCGACATTGGTAGTGCCATTGGGAGGGTATGGTGTTCCCACTATCAATCCGCTGCCGCCGTTTAGGTTGCGGATCTGGATGTCGAAATCCTGCACCTCATTGAAGTTCGAGCTCCAATGCAGCTCACCATTGGCCATGCCTGCGTGACCGCGCAGATCGATGGTGTTGCGCAGACCCTCGCCGAGATTGGTGATATCCCAAACGCGTCCATCATGGTCGCCGCCCAGGTGGCAGGAGGCGCATGCGATGTAGCCTTCGGACGCTATGCGCGGATCCATCGAATTGTAGAACACCTTTTTGCCCTGTAGGATGGTGGCGGTCAGCGGCTCCGTGGTGATCAGGTTGACCGTGCCCAGCAGCGGCGGCACACCGGTACTGGTGCCGGCGGTGAGGGCGCTGACGTTGAACACGCGCACCGTGCGTTCGAGGAAGTTATGGACGTAAAGCTTGGAACCATCCGGGCTCATGCAAAGCCCGCTGGGTGCGTAGCCGAGCACGCTGGCACCGGTCGCCGTGGAGATGGCGGGCAGGGTGTTGCGCGTGTTCGCATCAATGACCGCGACTGCCTCGTTGCCGATCTCCGCCCCAAAGTAAAGGTCGCCATGCGGTGAAAAGCAACCTGCCACGGTGAAGCCTGTGTGGTTCAGATCAATGCGGTTGGCGCTTATCTCGGCATTGGTGATGAGGCTGAGCTGGCCGACGAGCGAGCGCACGGTGTTGTTGTGACCGAGGGGCTGGCCGTCGCGATAGGTGCCGCGGAAGATGTTGTCCTTCTTCGCTGGCAGCCAGGCCTTCATTCCGTCGGGACTGATGACCACCTGCGAGAGGTAGTTCGGCACGCCGCGCGCATGGCCCTCACCGTCCACCGTGGTGGTGTCGGCATTGAGGGAGAAGGTTCGCACGGGGGTGGCGTTGCCCGTGAGCACGATGGCGGCGGGGCTGTATTCCCAGACCTGGCCGGCAGTGTCCGGCGAGCGGAAACGGCTCACCAGCAGCCGCAATGAATCGGAGGTGCAGGCTAGGCCGCGTGGTGCGGCGCCCGTATCCACGACACCCGTCTGGGTGCGCGTGGCGGGGTCAAACTTGAGCACGCCTTCCGAACCTTCGCAGGCCACGAAGGCCGCGCTGCCATCCGGCGCAAAGCAGATGCCGACTGGCAGGGAGCCGCGCCCCATGTTGAGCGTGGTGAGGATGCCGGTGGTATTGGCGTCAACAATGGTCACCGTGCCGGCGCGCTTGTTAGCCACCCAGACCTCCGTATTGCCGGGTCGAATGGCCAGCGCGGCGGGCTCGCTATTGGCACCGAGATTGACACGGGTATCTACCGTACGGGTGATGCCGTCGAAGCGAACCACGACACCCTGCGGCGGCGTGCCCACGTTGTTATCGTCATCGTTGCCATCAGGCACTACGACCCAGACCTTGTTGCGGCTGCTGTCGTAGGCCATCTCGGCGGAGATGGAGGGTGCGGTGGCGGTGGGAGGGTTGTAAACGATCTGTGTTGTCGTGGTGCTCACCGTGCTGATGCCGTTGGACACGAATGCGGTGACCACGTAACGGCCGGGGATGCTATAGGTGTGGTTGGTGACCCCGTTCGGTGTCCATGAGGTGCTGTTACCATCGCCGAAGTCGAAGCGATAGGAGAGGCTCAGGCCCACAGTCAGATCACTGGCGGTGGCGGTGAAGGTGAGCGCGGTGCCGTCGGTCGCGGCGGGTGAAGACGAGGCCAGCGAGCTGATGGTCGGCGGCAGGCTGGAGCTGCCATCACCCAGCGCGCCGATGTCCGTGTTGCTCAGCAGCTTGTTGTAGATGCGCAGATCATCGATCTGGCCCTGGAACGGGGCGCTGGTCACCAGGCGGCCGATATAGAATGCCAGATTGGTGCCAAAGTCCGGGCGGATGGTGTTGCTCGTGCTCACCAGCTGGCGGTTGTAATAAATGTTGGCGGTGCCGGCGGTGCGGTTCACCACGATGGCGATGTGGTTCCATTGATTGATCTGGAATACACCGGTGGCGGTGCCCGCGGAAGCGCCCAGGGTGCCGTTGCCGGTCTCGAAAATGATGCGTCCGTCCGCGCTGGTCCAGCTGTTGACGAACAAGCGGAAACCGTTGGTCGCACTGCCGCCCGGGGAATTCGTCAGCAGGGTGCGGGAGCTGGCCGCGCTCGTGGTCAGCCGGGCCCACATGGAGATGCTGAAGGTGTTGCCCACATCAAAAGCGGCGACGGTGGCGTCGCTGTTGAGGCCGTCCAGATTCAGCGAATCCGTGCCACGGACGCATGTCGTGGTGTAACCCGCGCCGTTTTGCAACGTGGCCGCGCGGCCGAAGCCGGACCCATCGTTGCCCGTGCTGTCGAAGCCCCAGTAGGCCAGCAGCTTGCCGACGGCAAGCACGCGGATTTCTGTGTCCGTCAACAATCGCGGATAAATGCGGATGTCGTCGATGGAGCCCTTGAAAAGATTCAGGTTGTCCGCCATGCGTCCAAACTGGATGGGGCCGGTGGTGATAAAGTCCGTGCGGGCGGTGCCTGCGGGAGTCTGGTCCACTCCATTGACATAGATCAGCGCCTGGCCTGAGGTGCGATCGATCATCACGGCGATGTGCGCCCACGTGTCGTATGGCAGTGTGTTGTTAGCTGTCTGGACCTGGATGCCGCTGGTTCCGTTGCCGGTTTCCAGGATCAGGCGACCCGGAGTGGCATTGGTGGAACCTGTCGCATAAAGACGCCAGCCTGCGGTATTGAGCCCGGAATTGGAGTTCGCTGCGATGGTCTCCAGCGTGCTGGTGCCGGAGGTCACCTTGACCCAGGCCGCCACGGCAAAGCCATTGCCAAGATTCGTGCTGGGCGCGGTGGCATAACCGCTGGTGCCATCGAGGCTGAGCGAGGCGGCGCCTTCCGCCGAATCCGCCGTATTGTAGGTGACTCCCGTGGTGCTGAGAGCGACGGGAAGGCCGTCAGGAGCGTCATTGGCGGTGGAGCTGTTGAAGCACCACTTGCCGACGGGATTCCCGCAGAGATAGATGAGCTGCTTGAAGTCCGCGCTGGTCAGCACGCGGTTGTAGAGCCGGAAGTCGTCGAGATTGCCGCCAAGCGCATAGCTCGTGCCCATGCGGCCAATGGTGAGTGCCGCGATGGTGTTGAAGCCGGTGTTGACGCTGCTGCTGGCCGTGCTGTCCGTGCCGTTCACATAGATGTGGCCGACACCGCCGGTGCGGTCCACGGTCACGCCTAGATGCACCCATTGATCGAACGGCATCACGTTGATCGCTGTGTACGCTGCGCTGCCGACGGTGCCGTTGCCGGTTTCGAACGTGATGCGCCCTGGCGTGGTGGCGTGCGCGGAGCCATAGACAAAGAACCTGAAACCCGCCGTGGTGGAGCCGCCCAACGAATTGCAGGCGATGGTTTCCAGTCCGGTATTGCCGGAGTTCACCCGCACCCAGGTGCTGAAGGAGAGGGTGCTGCCGACATCGAGGCTGGAGGTGATGATGTTGTCGGCAACGCCATCCAGAGTCAGCGCGCTGCGTCCGACCAGGCCTTGCGACCATGGCGATGGCGTGGGGGGGAAGTTGGTCAGCGTACCGTTGTTCGTGCCAGCTGTGTCATCGGCCACCGTGCCGGAGGTTTCGTCGAATGGATAGTGCAGCACCAGTCCCGCACCCGTGGTATCCACGCTGGCACCGGTGGAGAAGCGGTACACGTGGTCGCCCACGACTGCATTGCCCTGAGTGTCTGAGACCCCGCCTGCTGGGACGACGACTTCATAGGTCGTATTGGCGACCAGCGCGACCGAAGGCGTGAAGTTGACGATGCCGTTCATGTCCGAATAAATCCCCGCGATGGCGCTGCCGCCGAAGGGGCGCACGATCACCGTGCTGCTGTTCACAGAGGTGCCTTCGAGCAGATCAGTGAAGGAGACGCCGATCATGCTGGTGGCGGCCACGTTGGTTTCGCCATCCTGCGGGCGCACGGCATTGATGTCCGGCGGGCGGGTGTCTGGCGCGGTATCGTGCGGGATCAGCCAGCCGGCGGAATTATTGATCGAAGTCCCGGCGTTTGAACCGTTGACCACACCGATAAACACCAGGTTGCCAATCGGAATGGCAACCTCAGGAATGGGATGGGGGTTGCCGGTTTCGATGCGCCCCGGCATGGGAACATCAGCCACGATGGTGGCAGGCACGGAGTCCACGCGGATCTTCTGGTAGTGGCCGTTGCCGCTATTGCCAATGTGGACGTACTCGTCCTGCACCGTGGGATAGCGGGGCGCGCCGGGCAAGTTCACGACCTGCACGAGCTGGATGTTCGCCGGGTTCTGGATGTCGTAGATATACAGATTGCCCGAATTGCCGCCGCCATACAGGCGATTGCCGCTCAGGTAGGAGGTGTACGTGGTCGCGCCAGTGTCGCCACGGAACACGCTGATGAGCAGGGGATTGGTGGGATCGCTGAGGTCAAAGGTGGCGATGCCGTTGGTCAGGCTGGCCGAAACCACGAGCAAATTGCCAATGACATAGACTGAGGCGCAGCGGAAGCCAGTGATGGTGGGAATATCGACTGACTTCTTCAGCACTGGCGCGGCCGGGTTGCTCACGTCAAAGACGTCGATCCAGCCGCTGGCCGTGCTATAGCCTTCACCGCCGGTGTACATGTACTTGCCCGCCCAGCAGGTGGAATGGCTGGTGGAGACACCGCCGGAGGCCTGAACCGTCAAGGTCGGCGCGGCCATGTTGCTCACATCATAGATCGAGAATTTTCCGGCCCGGATCTGCACTTTGTCGCCGGAGAAGCCCATGGCGTGGCTCTTGAAGATGGCATCACTGAGGTGCGTGCCGATGAGGCTGGGATTGACCACGTCAGGCGAGGCGGCTTGGGAAAGCTGCCACGTCGTCAGCCGCGCATAGCCTGCCGGATCGGTGCCGCCACATTGGCCGCCGGAGACCACCATGTAGCCTTTATGCATGGCGGCCCAGGTGACGGCGATGCCGATTTCGGCGGAAGTAAAGGTGCGCAGCGGCTGGTAGAGCTGCGCGGTGGTGTACGTGGCTTGCGGCACGTGTACGGGTACGGATACTTGGGCGATGGCCGTTGAAACGGCAGCCAGAGTGAGGGCACCTCGGGCGAGCAGGGTTCGGATCATATTTGGGTGTGATGGTGAGGATGACACCCCCATGTTCTATCAGGCCGACGCACCGGAAGGCTTGGACTTCGCACCGGATTTTTTGGACAATCTGCCGGATTCGGGTGCCTGCTCGCGCTGCCGGTACGCGAGCGGCGTGCAGTGGTGGCGCCGGGTGAAGCAGCGGTGCAGATAGCTTTGGTCGCAAAAGCCCGCCGCAGCGGCAATATCGGCGACCGAGTCATCCGTATCGCGCAACAACTGCGCCGCGCGGGCGAGCCGCATCTCGCGCACATAGTCAGTAAAGGTATGGCCGGTGGTGTGCTTGAAGAATTCGCGAAATACGGTGCCGCTCATGCGTGCCGCCGCCGCTGCTTCCGCCAGGGGGAGGGGTTCGGTGAAGCGCTCGGCGAGCAGTTTGAACACGCGCCTGAGACGCTCACGTTGCGCCTCCTCACGTGCAGCCAGGCGCGGGTCGGCCTTGCGTACGCCGAAGGCTTCCCGCAGAAGGTGCAGCACCGTGAGCAGGTGCAGCTTGCAGGCCGGATAGCGCTCGCGCGCTCCGCCTGGGGCCGACCACGCATCATGCAGCGCGCGCAGAGAATCATGCACCTGCCCCGCCAAGGGATGCGAGGCCCGTAGAATCGGCGCCACATTCTCCGGACGCGAGCGCAGAGGATCAAGAAAGGCGGCATCGCCTTGCAACCCGTCGCTGCCTGCAATGAAGCTCGCCGGGAACAGCACCACCAGCGAACGATGCGGGCCGCTGAGCTTCGAAATGCCATGCAGGCGCAGCGTGTCCACGATGAGCAGGTCACCGGGTGCGAAATCCACCTCCCATCCGCCCATGCAGAAGCGACCGGCGCCGTCCACAGGCAGGATCATCTCATGATAGGCATGCCAGTGCATCCAGTTTTCGCCCACCATGCCGTGATACTTGGGGAAGGAGTAGAGCTTCGTCTTCAACGGCAGCTCAGGCTCAAACTCGCGCCTCAAGTAGCGGCGGTCATCGATCAGCGGATGGATCGCGAACGGCTCGGGCTTCAGCGCCGCCAGGTGCTGGAGCGGTGGCAAGGAGTCAAGGGGGGCGGAATTCGATGCGCAGGCCACGAACGCAAGCGTAGCCATGAGCATGGGCGCGCGTCGAGATTAAATATCCGGAGAGTATCGGGGGACCATAAATTCGTTGCTTAACTCCACTCCCCCTCAATGCTTGCCCATCATGCCACTCTCCAGCCAAGCCCAGACCTTCCTCCTCGACCTCTTAAATACGCCCAGCCCCACCGGCTTTGAGATCGGCGGCCAGCGCAAGTGGGCGAAGTGGGTGGGCCAGTTCGCCGACAAGGTGGAGAGCGACGCCTACGGCACCGCCTGGGCTACGCTGGTGGGCTCGGACAAGGACGGCAAACGCATCATGTTCGAAGCGCACGCGGACGAGATCGGCTACATGGTGAAGCACATTTCGGATGAAGGCTTCATTTATGTGGACCGCGTGGGAGGATCAGATGTGGCCACGGCTCGCGGCCGGCGCGTGGACATCCTTGGCGACAAGGGCGTGCGGCGCGGGGTGATCGCCAATGTGGCCATTCATATCCGTGACCGCGAAGATGAGAAAGTGCCCAAGGTGCATGAACTCGTGATCGATCTCGGCCTCGCCAGCGCTAAAGAGGTAGCCAAGGCCGGCATCCGGGTGGGTCATCCCATGGTCTATGCAGACGGCGTGGAGCTGTTCGGCCATAACAAGCTCATGGGCCGCGCGCTGGACAACCGCATCGGCGGATTCATCATTGCGGAAGTCATAGACCGTTTGTCGAAAAAGAAGAAGAGAGTGCCTTCCTCCGTGATCGCAGTGAACGCGGTGCAGGAGGAAATCGGCGGCAACGGCGCGGCGATGATCGCGCATCGCTTGATGCCAGATCTGGCCATTGTTCTTGATGTCACCCACGCGACCGACACGCCTGGAATCAGCAAGGAAAAGCACGGCAAGGTGAAACTCGGCGGCGGCCCTGCCATCACCCACGGCAGCGCCAATCATCCGCTGCTCGTCCAGCGCCTGATCGAGGTGGCTGAGAAGCATAACATCGATTTGCAGCATGAATCCTCCTCACGCTTCACCGGCACCGATACGGATGTGATTTTCGTGCAGCGTGAAGGCATCCCCAGCGCCCTGGTGTCGCTGCCTCTGCGCTACATGCACAGCGTGGTTGAATTGGTGGACATGGATGACGTGCAAAAGGTCATCTCTCTGCTCGTGGGCTTTGCCGAAAGCGTCCGTTCGGCGGACTCGTTTGCGCTGGCCCTGTAGAGTGAAGGCGAGTCAAAGACTCTAAATAGTAATGGTTTGATTATAATCAATAATCAAAAATTAGTAATATAGCTAAACTAATAATATGAAAACCATGAATCCTATGTTGCGCATGGTAAGCATGGGATGGTCGGGACAAACTCTGCTGCCGACGTCTTTTCAACTATTAGGGCAAGGCTTGTAAATGCGGTCAGGTCAAAGGGAATCCTCGACAAACCTCCGTGAATTTCATTAGATTGGCGTCACGCCTATTTGCGTGGGCGGAAGCAGTTGCTGGAAACTCAACCCGTAATGCCATGAACTCATCGGATGACTCGATTCTTACTGGCCTGTCAGTACTCACCGTGGCCGAGATTGCAGATTGTGCCGGGACCCTGAAGCGCGAGGCACGACTCCGACCGGATGGCAGGGTGGCAGGAGTGCTGGTGCAGGGATATGGCCGGGTCGTGCAGAGCTCCTCCGACACTTTCTTTTCCGAGGCCCACGCGCTGCAGCACATGGACGAGCTGGTGACGGCCTGCGTGGCATGGCACGAGGCCCATGAGCCCGCCTGCGTGGCGGATTCCTGCTTCAGCTGCTGAGGGGTGGGAATGCCCAGGGAATTGATTCGGTCTCCGCTGAGCCGGACTCGAAGAGTTTTGCTTCGGCCCTCAAGCCTTCTTGCCAGGATAAATAGGCACCTTGGGATCGCAGTCGATGACTTCATCGCCGCGCCACGTGAGGTGGAATTGACGGTGGCTGACGGGCATTTCCTCGACGGTCTGTTTCTCCGGCAGATCGTGCTGAAGAGTGATGGTGCTGCCGGGGGAGACATTCGCTTGGTCAATGGTGAGATAGGAGCCCTCCCACCGCAGCGGCAGTGATTGGTCCGCTATTTTCAACTGCACGGAGTCACGCGAAGCCCAATCGGGCACGCGGACGCGAATAGCCCTGCCATGCTTGGGTGTGATATGGAGCAGGGCGGTGTGATTTCGCTCCGATAGCACGGTGACGGCCGGGGTTTTGATTGAAAAGTGCAGGTTCACCGAGAGCGTGTCGTCGGCGGTGGTGACGGTGTGCTGATGAAAATCCGCCATGGAATGCAGCACGGCGGCGAACACATCCAGGATGGCACCATAGCCGAAGGGATGCGAGTACACCCCCCAGGCCCCATCGCTGCGCGGATTGGAGGGGTCAACTTTCTGCGAGGGCAGCAGGCGGGCGCGGATCATTCGTTCGACGTCATCGAGGAGGTCCGTCTGCCCGGCCCGAAGGGCCAGCCACAAGGCGATCTGGGCCACGTCGCCGCAGCTTGCGTGCTCGGCCACGGGGTCGCCTTCGGGGCCATGGAAACGCATCTTGCCCTGATCGTGCGGCGTCCATCCGGAGTGGCTGATGGCCTTGCCCCAGAGGCCGTGGCGATAAGTGCTGGCGACGGCATCCACATACTTCTTGTCATCGGTGGCGAGGCCATGAAGCAGGAGACCGCGCAGAGTGCCGCAGTAGGAGTGGGTGTGGCCGATGTGGGCGGGGTCGAGCAGCTCGGCGCGTATCTGGCCGCTGGGATCAATGACCTGGCGAAGATGGATCTCGGCCAGCCGCTGGGCGAGTTCCTTGGCCGACGCATCGCCGGTGGCTTGGTGAAACAGCACAATGCCTTCCAGGGCGCGGCCGGTGGAGCCGGTGGCATTGAACCACTCGCCTTTGGGCGAACGCTGGACCATGAGCTGGTCGTTGGTCAGCGGCTTGGCGGTGAGCGCGGCCAGTTTGACATAGTTCATCTGGCCGTCGGCCTCGAGCAGGCGCAGCATGTTTTCCACGAGAGTGCGCCCCTTCTGCCGCGCCCACTCCCTTTCGCTTTTGCGATGGTGTATCAGGGCCGTATAGGTGAGCATGGACTCCCGCAGATTGTGCGGGTTGCACAGCTTGCTGGTGAGCAATGCCGCGTCGTTGTCCGTGAGCGCCCGCAGGTTCGTCATCATCACCTGCTCCGCACGAAAAGGAATGCGCGTGCCCGTCGCGGCTTCATGGCGCAGCATGGCATCCCACCAGCGCCCCGTGTCATGCGCCACCTCATACCCTCCGGTGGGCAGGAACTGCTCCGCCGGATTCAACCACGCCAGGCAGCACTTTGCAGCCCGCTCCATGGATGCCGCGATCGTGTCTGGGAAGGGAGCCTGCGCGCCGGACGCCTGACGGCCCGCGACCCATGATCCCGCCAACGCAGCGGTGAGCTGCTGAACGAATATGCGGCGCGGGAGGGTGGGGGTGTTCATGGGAATGGGGGGCAGACTTTGAGTCGCATGCAGTTCACCGCACTTCGATAAGCCCGTCGCCCTGTTGAATGAGAGCTTCGATCTGGGGCAGAAGCGGCTTGAACCACAGCAGCAGGGCGCGCCGGCTGGTGTTGCCGATGCGCAGCCAGACGACGACAGGACTGATCTTGCTCTGCCGCAACCGGAGAGGGAAGTCCTCGTCCTTCGTCACGATGGCGGCCTGATGCCGCAAGGCGTAGCTCCAGATGGGAGAATCGTCGGCATCACGAAGCCCGATGTCGGCCACATGCTCGGCATGGTGGCCATGCTCCGTCTGCAGCCGCGCCAGCGCGGGTGGCAACTGGGCATCGACAATGAAGCGCATGGCCTAGCGGGCGACGAGCACGGGGTGATCCGCCTCGGCGGCGGCGTATTCGAGGCACGCGGTGATGTCCGCAGCCTCAAGGTAAGGATAGTCTTCGAGGATCTCCGCCCCAGAAACTCCGGCGGCGAGCAAATCGAGCACATCCTTCACCCGGATCCGCATGCCCCGGATGCACGGGCGGCCTCCGCATTGGTTTGGGTTGAACGTGATTCGGTCGATCATGGGGAAAGGATAGCCGATGACTGGGCGCTGGTAAAGCGCGCTTGCGCCACCCAGGCCAACCTGATGCAAGATACTCAAAACCGTAACACCACCGCGCCGCCGACAGACGCTCCGCTGAGGCCGAGATGGAAGGTGCTGCCGCCCACCTGGGCTTCCAGCGCGCGACTCCAGTCATAGCGGCCGAAGACTTGCGCGGACCACTTGGCATTGATGGCATACTCAACCCCGGCTTGCATGTAGAGGCCGGGCAGGACGTCGGTGCCTTCCTGGTGATCGTGCCAGCGCGCCAGGAGAGCGGTGCCGCTCTGCTGGCGACGATAGAGGGAGTCCGTCTTGTCAGCATCCTGTGAGGCGATGTTCAAGGCTAGGCCGATGCCGGCGGTGGCGCTGAAACGGTCGCGTTGATAGCCCGCCCTGGGGCCGAGGCTGAGGGTGGTAAGTGCGAGGCGGAGGCGTTCGCTCACTTCGTCGAAGTACGTGGTGGTACTGGGTTTGCCCAGACTGTTGATCTCGCGCGAGGCGGGGCTGGAGGGGATGGTGGGGCCGGGACCGGCAAAGGTGCCGGAGAAGGGCGCGCTGGGGACGGCCAGGGGATCGACAGTGTAATGATCTGTGATTTGGGCGGCGATCATCTGGCCCTCCACCCGCAGGGTGTTGAGCGTGCGCCCCTCGTCCGCCTGAATCAGGGACGCGCTGAACTCCGCCCCCAGGCGCAGTCCGGGCTTGAGTTCGATGCCATTCCAATCAGCCGAAAGAATGGGCCCGCCACCCGCCATGTTGCTGTTCCAGCCTGGATGCCGCACGGTGGAGCTGGTCTGGTTGTATTGGTTGGCGGTGCCGTGAAACGCGAGGTCATTGCCGTTGAGCTGGCTGGCGCTTTGATAGCCCCAGAACCACGTGTCGCTGCCTCCGGGGCCGCTGCTGTCGCTGCTGACAAAACCATCGTTGTACACGTGCCCGCCATGGACGCTGGCGCTTCCGCCCGGCCCGGCATTGCTGGTGTCAAAGGCAGGTATGGGATAGCTTTGCGCCCTGGCGTTGGTGTTGAAATGGAGGTTCCCCAGTTGCCGCCACACATAGCCTGCGGAGATCTGCCAGGGTGAAAGCGGGGCAGGGGGGATGAGCGCCGCCGCCTTGGCGCTTTGGGCGGTCACGGGCAACTGGACGAGCGCTTTGGCCCTTGTTTCAGGTGATGGCGTGGTGGGCGATGATTCGGCGCAGGCTGTGCGCGTGAAGGCGGCAGTGGCGAAAGCAAGGAAGATGGAACTAAGCATTAGGGAGGGGGAAGGGAAAAAGGCGGTGCGACGAGCGAGGCTACAGCTTCTTCACCCGGTACATTCGCGAGGCCTTGTTCAGCGGCGAGGTCTGCGTTTCCGGCTGGCCGCGATCCACCCAGAACATCCGGGAGCCGCCGTTGCCCAGGCGGTGAACAGCGCTGTGCCAGGTGGTGCACTGGTCATCGGAATACTCCACCACGTACTGGCTGTTGCGCATGGTGTTCCATTCCAGCAGAGGGCCTTCCGGAGTGTCGCGAATGAATAGCAACTTGATGAGCGTGCCACCCACCGGACCGGGGGCTGGCACGGGATCTGGGAGCGCCTCGGCGGTGATCACGGGATTGTTGGAGCTGGCGGTGCGGCGCTGCGGATCAAGGTACACGAGGCTGAACCTCACCGTCGCCCCCGCCGCGATGGGATGAGTGTAGAGCACGTCCAGCGTTCCTGGCTTTGCTCCCATGCTGCTGCTGTAAACGCCGATTCCCGCCGCCACCTTGGAAAGGATCAGGCGCAGGCCGTTGATCGCTATGTCAGTGGGGTTGGTGAAGCTGAGCTTTTGCAGCATCAGGCCGGTGAGCCGGTCCGGCGTGAGCGGGCCGTAAGTGAAGGGGCTGCCGGGCACATGGGCGCTCGTGGCAATGAGTTCCAACATACCAAAACCTTGCAGCGGCAGCACATAGGGACTGGGGAGATAGTCGCAGTTGATCGTGAGCGTCGCTACAGCAAGGCCAGGGCGGGTGGGATTGAACCGCACGGTGAAGGGGGTTTGGGCGCCGACATTGATCACGTAGGGCAACGGCGCGTCCGCGCTGAATTGATCCGCGTCGGGCCCGGTGATAACAGCGTTGAGATTAAGCAGGGCCGCAATGCCCAGTCCCTTGACCGCCATCGCCAGCGCCCTTGACTTACCGGGCGCAACGGAACCAAAATGGCCACCTGTGGACTCAACGACGGCGGCGGAGAAGTAGAGGCCGGCGGCGATCGCCGTCACCTGGCTGAGCCCGTCCGGCACGCTGGCAGGGACCTCGGTGAGGTAATCCTTTAAAACCGTGCCCCAGGCTGCGACGGTGCCGTCACTTTTGAGTGCCAGGGTGTGGGTGAATCCTGCAGATATCGCCACCACGCCGCCCAGGCCCGCAGGCACAACGCTGCTGGCGTCGCCCCAGTCCGCCACCGTGCCGTCGCTTTGCAATGCCACAGTGTGTCCGCTGCCCGCCGCCAGTGCGACAACCCCGTGCAGGCCGGTCGGTGCCGGAGGCTGCGCCACGCTGTCGATGCCCCAGGCGACGATGGTGCCGTCGCGCTTTAGCGCCACGGAGTGATCAAACCCCGCGGCAATGGCGGTCACGCTGCCGAGGCCCATCGGCAGCGTCTCATTGAACCAAGCGCCGTTGTTGAAGAATTTCCCCCAGGCGGCCACCGTGCCATCACTTTTGAGCGCCAGTGTGTGATTTCCGTTCGCCGAGATTGCCACCACGTTGCCAAGACCTGATGGCACGTTCGTTTCGCCGTATCCGTCCCAACCCCAGGCAACAACGGTGCCGTCGCTCTTGAGCCCCACGGCAGTTGAAAAACCCGCCGCCACAGCGGCTATGCCGCCCGGTCCTGCGGCGATCGCCGTGTAGCCGTTGCGCCAGTCAATCGTGGTGCCGTCTTGCCTGAGCGCCAGGACGTGCCCGTTGCCAGCGGCAAGCGCGGCGACGTCGGTCAGGCCTGCGGGCGGGGTGACTTCGCCGTTCGGATCGTAACCCCAGGTGATGACGTGATTCCCCATATTCTGGGAGATGTCGTTACCAAAGGCATCCACCACGGCCAGTTTCGGAACGTAGGAGACCACGGCTTGAAAAGTGATCGTTTCAGGTTGCAGATCTGGCAGGTCGCTGAGCACCTGCAGCGCTGCGGTTTCTGCACCGAAGCCTCCTTCCCCCTGGAAACTCACGGTAAAAGTGGCCGACGCGCCCGGTGCCAGCGTGGCGGGCAAACCCTGCACCACTCTGAGGGGGCTCTCCCCCTGAATGACCACGCGCAGGTGGGTGAGGGTTTCCGTGCCGCTGTTCTGCAGCGTGAAGCTGCGCTGAACCGTCGTCTCACCATCGACCTGGCCCAGGTCAACCGTGGCGGAGGGGAACTGAAGATCCGCACCGCCTATTCCGGACGTCTGCAGCCGAACTGCCGTGACCGGCACCTGTGCAATGCCTGTTCCTTTGAGCGGCAGGATGAAGGGGCTGGCAGGGTCGTTGCTGAAGATCTTCAGCAAGGCGGTCAGCGTTCCAGTCCGGGTGGGCGCGAAGCGAACCGGGAAGGAAGGGTTGGGCGTGAAGTCCGGGTACGCGCTAAAATTGACCGTGCCGGGCACGCCATGGGGCAGGGAAAACTGATCGGCGTCCGGCCCCTCAATCAGCCCGCTCACATTCGCCAGCGCCAGGTTGCCTCCGGGCTTGAGGTAAAAGGTGTGATCCCGCGAGGTGCCGGATGGCGTGGCTCCAAAGGTGCCGCCGACGTAGGCGATGACCGCCGTGCTGTCGCCGCCTGCCGCGACGGCGCTGACATCGCCGAGCCCGGTGGGCACGTTCGTTTGGTGGGACGAGTTGTTCCCCCAGGCAATGATGGTGCCGTCTTTCTTCAGGGCCACCGAGTGATTCTTGCCCGCTGCGACTGCGACCACCCCTCCCAGACCGGCAGGCACCGTGGTCTGGCCATAGTTGTTGTAGCCCCAGGAGACGACCGTGCCGTCGCCCTTCAAGGCAAGGGTGTGAGCGTCTCCAGTTGAAATGGCGGTCACGCCTGTGAGACCGGTGGGCACGGTGGACTCACCCACCACGTTCTGGCCCCAGGCGACAACGGAGCCGTCACTCTTCTGCGCGACACTGTGCAGGGAACCGGCGGCAATGGCTGTCACGCCGCTGAGGTTGGCGGGCACCACCGTCTCGCCATAGCCATTGTATCCCCACGCCACGACTGTGCCATCGCTCTTCAGGGCCAGGGTGTGAAAGGGGCCGGCGGCCACGGCGGTGACTCCGGTGAGGCTGGGGGGGATCGTGGTTTCTCCATATTGGTTCAAGCCCCAGGCAGTGATTGTGCCGTCTCCCTTCACCGCGAAGAAATGCCCGCCGCCGGCGGCCACGCCTACGGCGTTGGTGATCGTGTTGGGCGAGTCGCTGAACCCGACGGTGCTGTAAGGGTTTGGCTGGACATCAAAGACTGTGCCGTTGGTCTTCAAGGTGATGAGGTCCGCATAGTTCATGACAATGGCCGTCGCGTTGCGGCAGCCTGCTGAGGCCTTGCTGTCCGCAGAGCCAAACTGGCCCCAGGTGATGACGGTGGTGTCATCGCCGGTGGGCAACGGGTTCTTATAGAAGTCGAGCAGGTTGAGCTGCGCGGCGTTTTCGCCTCGGGCAAGGGTTCCTGTCCAGCCTTCACCGGCCACAATCATCGAGCCCAGCAAGGCAATCCGAGCTAGGCATGCCCAACGATGGCCGGTGGGATGTTTCGCGGGGGGTATCATGCGGCGGAGAGTTAAGAGAGTGCCTTCAGATTGTCGGGAGGCGGAGCTTTCTGACAAACAAAGTGTTCAGCCGAAGTCATTTTCGCGCGGCGCTTATGGACATTCAGCGTCGCCGAGTCGTGTTCCGGTCTTGCATCTTGAATCTTACCGTCTTGAATCATTCCCCCATGGCTGCGACTTCCTCCCTTTCGCTTCTCCGCTTCACCAAGGGTGACTTGGACGGCTTCTTTGGGCTGTTCATCGACAACCTGCTGCAACTACTCTTGATCTTCACGATGTGCCCGCTGCTGTGCGGCATCAGCGCGGCGGAGGTGACGGCGAAGATTCTGCCGGGTGCGGCACTGTCGATTCTGGCGGGCAACGCGTTCTTTGCCTGGCAGGCATGGAAGTTGGCCGAACGCGAGGGACGCGAGGATGTCACGGCGATGCCTTATGGCATCAATACGGTGAGCCTGTTTGCCTACATCGTGTTCATCATGGCGCCGGTGTACCGGCAGACGCATGACGCCTCGCTGGCGTGGAAGTCGGGGCTGCTGGCCTGCCTTGTGAGCGGGGTGATGGAGATCATCGGCGCTTTTGTGGGCGATGCGCTTCGTCGCAACGCACCGCGCGCGGCGCTGCTGTCGTCGCTGGCGGGCATCGCGATCACCTTCATTGCCATGGGTTTTGTGTTTCAAATTTTTGAAACGCCGTCGCTCGGGCTGCTGCCGATGCTCATGATTATCGTCTGCTACGCGGCGAAGCTGCGGCTGCCTCTGGGATTGCCGGCGGGTTTCGCTGCGGTGGTGATCGGCACAGCCGTGGCCTGGGGGCTGCGCAAGGCGGGTCTGGCGCCGCAGGCGCCGGTGGCGGAAGTCGCTGCCCTGGGCTTGCATGCTCCGCAGTGGGCGGGCGGTGAGCTGTTCGGTTTTCTCTTGTCGCCGTTAGGCTGGAGCTACCTCGCGGTGATCGTTCCGATGGGCTTGTTCAATATCATCGGCTCGCTCCAGTGCCTGGAAAGCGCCGAGGCGGCGGGCGACACCTATCCCACGCGGCCCACGCTGCTGGCCACGGGCCTGGGGAGCATCGTCGCGGCGTGTTTCGGCAGCCCCTTTGCCACCACCCTTTACATCGGCCATCCCGGCTGGAAGGCCATGGGCGCGCGCTGGGGCTACTCGTCCCTGAACGGGCTGCTCATCTGTGCCATCGCGTTGCTGGGCGCCGTGGGCCAGGTGTTGAACCTGGTGCCGCTGGAGGTGACGCTGGGCATCCTGTTGTGGATTGGCCTGGTGATCACCGCGCAGGCCTTTCAAGCCAGCCCGCCGCATCATGCCCTGGCGGTCGGTGTGGGGCTGGTGCCCGCGCTCGCGAGCTGGCTGCTGGTGCAGATCGAGGCCACGTTGCGCGCGTCTGGCAAGTCGCTGTTCGAGACGGTGGACCACTTCGGTGGGGCCCTGCATATCCGCGGCATGATCGCCCTGAGCCAGGGCTTCCTGCTTACCTCCATCCTTTATGCGGCGGTGGTGGCCTTTGTTATCGATCGCAAGTTCAAGCATGCCGCCGCCTGGATGCTCGCCGCCTCCGTGCTGAGTTCCGTGGGCATGATCCACGCCTATCAACTGACGCCGAACGGCGTGGAAAACAAGTTTGCCGGGTTCACCGCCGCACCCGATTTCGCCGTGGTGTATGCTGTGGCCGCAGCGCTGTTATGGGTGGTGGGCACGAGGAGCTCATTGGCGAAGTGACTGGTGCGGGGGAGACGGAGGTTTAACCGCAGAGAACGCAAAGATCGCAAAGGTGGGCCGGAGGGGTGGATGCGAAAGTTGGTTAATTCGTGAGCGAGGGCGACTGTCGCTGCACACGGGAATATGATGCCGGTTGGTGCTTCTCAGTACGTCTGCTTCGCAATGACGGCGGGACGCCGGTCACTCCTTGTGATCGTGGGCAGTTGGGCGCAGTCAACATGGCGGAGCCCCCTCCAAGGAGCGACGGCGTCTCGCCGTCGTCGTCCGCCAAGCGGACGCACCGATGCCTGCGCTGGGTCGGAAGCTGCTCGGAAAAACGGCGAGGCCCGTTTAATCCACCGCCACCTTGATCACCACCTTGAACACCTGCTCTGACGTGCCCCATTCGACACACGGGGCATGGGCGTCCTGGGGGTAAAGGATGGTGAAGTGGCCGGGGCCGAGGTGGAGCTCGGTGCGGTCGGGCACGAGCTTGAATAGGGCGGCTTCCTTGGCCTCGGTATAGGCCATGGTTTCTTCCTGCATGGTGGCGAGGGGAGCCCAGAGGATGGTCTCGCGGCCGCTGTGAATGTACTGGATGTCGATGTACTTGCGATGGGCCTCGAACTTGGCGGCATCGAGGGGCTTGGTGGCATAGGTCTGGACCAGCGCGAAGCAGTTGTCGCCGTCGATGTCGTGGCGGCCCAGGGGCTGGGTGCCGTCAACGGTGCGGAGGTAGGCGAAGGCGGCGGCGAAGCGCGGGGAGAGGGCTTCGTAACGGGCTGCGTTGTCGAGGGTGTCGTGGACCATGGGCGCAGTGTTAGATGAGGCGGATGGGCGGCTCAATGAGAAAGCGCGTCAGCCCTCTGCCTCCAACTCTTCCTCTGCGGGCGGAGGAGGAAGATGACGAGAATGAGGGTGGTAATCTCTGTCTTCCAGTGTGGAAGCCATTCGACAGGGCAAATAAGGGCCAGTGACGATGCGACACGCGAAAGCGTCTTGGACTGCGGCAGCTTGCTGCCGCTTTGGGTCGTGGCAGTTCACTGCCGGCACAGAGCCGCTTTTTGGCCCTGGTCTCTTCGCTGCGGATGCTCCGCCATCCCCGCAGCAAGCTGCGTATGCCAAAGCGGCAGCAAGCTGCCGCAGTCCAAGACGCTTCCGCCCTTCATTGTCCAGGATGCTCCGCGCCGCTCAAAGAGTAGGACGAAGATTATTGGGCTTCGACTGATCGTTCCAGCAAACGGTTCAGGTGCTGCTGTTCGGGGGCGGTCGGGGAGAGTTGGAGGGCGCGGCGGAAGCTTTGGGCGGCGGTCTCATGATGCTGGAGGCGCCAGTGCAGTTCGCCTTCCACCGCGTGGAGCAGATGCTGGTTTTCCAGCCGGTCGCGCTGCGCCATGGCGGCGAGGGCGTCGAGTCCGGCCTGGGGGCCGTGCAGATGGGCCACCGCGACGGCGCGGTTGAGCGCGACGATCGGGGAGGGCTGCAATCGTAGCAACTGGTCGTAGAGACTGACAATGCGCGCCCATTCAGTGGACGCGGCGTCGGCGGCCAGACAATGGCAGGCGGCAATGCCGGCCTGGAGATGGTATCCGCTGAGGTCGCTGCCCTGAGCGGCCAGCGCCAGGTGGGTGAGGCCGGCGGTGATGAGCGGCTGGTCCCAGCGCGAGCGGTCCTGTTCGTGCAGGCGCAGCAGGTCGCCCTGCTCATCGAGGCGCGAGGGGAAGCGTGCGGCGGTGAGAAGCATCAGGGCCAGCAGAGCGTGGCTGCGCGGGGTGCGCCCGGCGGGGTGTTCGACGATCAGGGAGGTCAGGCGCACGGCTTCCTGGCACAGGTCCTCGCGCAGCAGGCGCTCGCCGGCGGAGGCCTTGTAGCCCTCATTGAACAGCAGGTAAAGGGAGGCAAGAACGCCTTCGAGCCGGGCCGAAAGCTCCGCGCCAGTGGGAATCTCAAACGCAATGCCCGCCTCGCGAATTCGTTGGCGGGTGCGGGTGAGCTGCTTTTCAATCGCGGCCTCGCTGCTGAGAAACGCCTGCGCCACCTCGCTGGTGCTGAAGCCGCAGAGCACCTTCAGCGTGAGAACGACCTGGGCATCGGGCGTGAGCAGGGGATGGCAGCACACGAACATCAGCCGCAGCGCATCGTCGCGGATCTCGTGTTCGGCATCCAGCAACTCCGGCTGCCCGGGTGCGTGCTGTTCCTGGTAGGCCGCTATCGCGGACTCCTTCGACTGCGACATGCGCTGGTGGCGCAGGGCGTCGCGCGCCAGATTCATGGCCACGCGGGTGATCCATGCGGAAGGGTTTTCCGGCACACCCCCGATGGACCAGGTGCGCATGGCCTGCAGCAGGGCGCCCTGGGCCATGTCCTCCGCCATCGCGAGGTTGCCAGGGCCCAACAGACGTATCAGCGCACCGTGCAGACGGCCAGTTTCATGGCGGAAGAAATGCTCGACCACTTGCGAGGCGCGTGCGTTGGCGTGCGCACTGCCATCCTCCCGGGGCTCTGTTACGAGGGCTTGCACCGGAGGTATCAAGCCTGGGCAGGTTCCGTGGCAGCGCGGGGGGACCGGCCGCGCACGCCGAGCCCGGGACATGTAGGGGCGACGGGGCGCACTTCCACTATCAGGCCATGCTCCAGGCTGGGGCAGCATTTGGCGATCTCGGTGGCCTCATCAAAGCTGGCGACGGTCAAAAAGAAGTAGCCGCCGATCGCTTCCTTGGCTTCGGCGAAGGGACCATCCACCACGCGCTCGCCGCGCGCTCCAGAAACCAGACGTCCGGCAGGCTCCAGCGGGTGCCCGTGCTCCACCTTGCCTTGTGCGGCCAGGCCGTCGTACCAGGCGTTCCATTGCTGCATGAGCTGCTGCCGCTGATCGGCGGACATCGCTTTGTAGACGTCGGGAGAGGATTCGCGGAAGATGAGCAGGTAGGGTGAAGTGGGTGTTGTCATGGCGGTGGAACGGTGGTGATTCATTTTTACAACGAACGAGGTCGGCACGGAAGGACAGGAAGGAGAGATTTTTTTGGCGGCGGAGGTGGGTGCTTGGGCCACAGGCTGCTGAGAAGCCTTTGCTCCAGTAGCCTCGCGGCAGTTTTTTTGGACGCAATGTCGGGTTCCATGCGTCCATTTCAGGTCACAGTGGCGATCATTTTGAAAAAATGGCCTTTCATGTCCGCCCCGCCCGTGCTCGTTCGTCGGGTCAATGAGCGGATGATCCACTCCATCAAAAAAAACCTCATATCCACGCACAATCCCATGAGCACTCCATCCACCGTCAAACCCATCCCTGAAGGCATGCATACCGTCACTCCCCACTTGGTCTGCGCCGGCGGGGTGGCGGCCATTGAGTTTTATAAGAAGGCCTTCGGGGCCGTGCAGAAATCCTGCCTGCTGTCGCCAGACGGCAAGGTGATGAATGCGCAAATCCAGATCGGCGACTCCGTTGTGATGCTGCACGACGAGTCGCCGCAGTGGGGAGCACTGGGGCCCATTGCGCTCGGAGGCACTCCGGTAACGATCCACCTCTACGTCCCTGATGCGGATGCCACGGCGGCCACCGCAGTGGCGGCAGGGGCGACGGTGAAGCTGCCGGTGCAGGACATGTTTTGGGGCGACCGGTATGGCGTTTTCCTGGATCCTTTCGGCCACCAGTGGTCCATCGCCACGCACATCCGCGATCTGACCCACGAGGAAATCATCGAAGCGGCGAAAACAGCCTGCGGCGGGGACGGCGAATAGCAAGACTAACTCACAGCGGCGACAGCCCCCACATCCCATGATCAAGATCCTCCTCATTGCCATTCCCGTCCTCATTGTCGTGTTTCTTGTGGCCGCAGCCATGCAGCCAAAGGAATTTCGCATTGCGCGCTCCGTCACCATCGCCGCGCCCGCTGCGGTGGTGTTTGACCAGATCAATGATTTCCATAAGTGGGACAAGTGGTCGCCTTGGGCGAAGATGGATCCCGACGCGAAGAACTCCTTCGAGGGGCCGGCCTCGGGCGTGGGGGCCGCGTTTGCCTGGGATGGCAACAGCCAGGTGGGAGCGGGGAAGATGACAGTGACGGAGTCCCGCCCGGGCGAGTTGCTGCGCATTCAAATGGAATTCATCAAACCCTTTGCCGCCACTCACACAGTGGAGTTCATCTTCAAGCCCCAGGGCACTGACACAGTGCTCACCTGGAGCATGGCCGGCGAGAATAGCTTCATGGCCAAGGCGGTGACCCTCATCATGAACTGCGACAAAATGGTCGGCGGCCAGTATGAAAAAGGCCTGGCCGAGATCAAATCACTGTCGGAAGCGGCGGCGAAGAAGTAGCGGGCAGGATCGGCCCCTGGCGCAGCTCATTTGCGGGCGGCTTCGGCGCGATACTGCATGTAAGCGCTGCGCACGGAGATGTAGGGATCCACGGCCTCGCTGGTGGCGGCATCGTACTTGCCTAGCTGACCCGGCAGGGCGCGGAGGGTATTGACGCTTGGAGGAATCATCGTCCAGTCATGCCTGCCGTGCCAGAAAACACCCCAGTTGACGGGATGGAGGGCATAGTCGCCGATTAGGCCCACGCCATCGCGCAGGCTGCTGGGTCCGAGGAAAGGAATCACTATATAGGGTCCGTGTCCCATGCCCCAGTCGGCAAAGGTCAGGCCGGTGTCTGTGGGTGGCACATCGAGGAGCGACGAGATGCGGTCGGACATGCGGACGAGACCGCCCACGCCGACGGTGGTGTTGACGACAAACTTCTCTGTCTCCTTGCCGGCGCGCTCAAACCTGACCTGAAGAAGGCAGTTCACAAAGCGCACTGGGAATTTCACGTTGTCGTAGGCGTTGTCGATGCCCTGGCGCACCAGACTTGGAAATACCGCCTCGTAGCCTTTCGAGATGGGGCGGAACAGGAAGGTATAAAGGCCGTCATTGAAGCGGAAGGTCGCCCGGTTCAAGTCCTGCAGAGGATCGGATATCTCCGCTGCGGCGTACTCGTCCACATCGTCGGACTTGGCCGCTGGGGCGGAAGTCTTGTTTGAGCCGGATTGCGCAGCATCTTTGCCGGCTGGGGCTGGGGCCAGGGGCTCAGCCGAGGCTTTCCTGCCGGTGGAAGAGCAATTGGCAAGCAACGGCACGATGGCCAGCACAACCAGTGCAATGGGGGAGGAGAGGCTTTTCATTGCGGGCGGGAGACGGACCGGGTTAGAGAACTCAAAACTGTGTCGGCACCGCCCTTCTTGAATTCGGCGTCGAGCTGGCTGCGATAATTGGCGACGAGGCTGACACCTTCGATCACCACATCAGTGACGCGCCAGTCCTCCGACTTGTCCATACGGTAGATGACACTGTAGCGGCTGCCTTGGTAGACGATGGTGGACGGCACATCGACCCGGCCATCCGCCGGAGCCACGGCCGTCTGGTAACTGACGACCGGACGCTCGCCGATTGTGAATTTGTTGCTGTAGGAGCGGATAATAAGCGTGGTGAAGAGCTGCGTGGCCTTCTGCTGCTGCGCCGGCGTGAACTGGCGCCAGCCGGGGCCCACGGCACGTTTGGTCATGGTGGCAAAGCTGATGTGCTTTTCGAGAACGGGGCGCAGGCGCTCCACCAGCGCGGCACGGCTCGGAGCGTTTACGACGACGCTGATCGCTTCATCGACCGCCCCATGCAGGCGCTGCTGTACATCCGCTGTGGAAGTGGTAGCCGCGATCGACAGGAAGGGCACCGTAAGGAGCAGGGCCAGAATGCAACGGAAGTTCATGGTGGTGGCGCTTTTTCTTGTCCTTTGTCGACGGTACCGAAAGCCATCTTGCCGATCAACGACTCAATATCAACTGATGATTCTGTCATCGTGATCCGCTCCCCGGATTTGAGGGAGGTAACGTCTGCGCCAGGAGCAAGGGCCACATATTTGTCACCGATCAGGCCGGTGGTCTTAATTGAGGCCATGGAGTCGGTCGGCAGATGCAGGCCGGACATCACGCGAAGGGTGACGATGGCGCTGAAGTCGGCAGGATCGACCCGGATGCCATCCACGCGGCCGACTGGCACGCCGGCGACCAGCACGCTGCCACCGGTGTGGAGCCCGCCCGCATTGCTAAAGCGTGCCTCCAGGGGATAGGTGTCACCGCCGATCGAAGATCCGGTGCCGAGTTTCACCGTCAGGTACGCGACGGCAGCGAGACTGAGGAGTACGAAGGCACCGACGAGGAGTTCCAGCTTGGCCATTTTCATGAGTCTTCGGAGTGGATGGATTCACCGCGCCTGATGGCCGCGAGGGTGTTGTCGAGAGCTGCCGTGCTGTCGCGGAAACTGCACACCACGGCGTCGGTGGAGGAGGAAAATTCCCTGGGAGTGCCTTGGAAGCACATGCGGCCATTGTCAAGCAGTGCCACCTGGTCGCTGGCGGCGAGAGCTTCAGGCACGTCATGGGTGACGATCACCGCGGTGAATTGGAACTGCCGCTGGTATTTGGCGATCATGGCGAACACCGCGTTGCGGCGCAGCGGGTCGAGGCCGGCCGTGGGTTCGTCGAACAGCACGAGTTCTGGGCGGGTGACGATCGCGCGTGCGAGCGCCAGCCGTTTCTGCGTGCCGCCGGAAAGCTGGCTTGGATAGCGGTCGCGATAGCCGTGCAGTTCGAGTTGATCGAGGGCCTCGAGGCTGCGCTCCTGGATCTCCTTGTGGGGCAGGTCAGTCGTCTGCTCCAGTGGCAGCGCGACATTTTCCAGCGCCGTGAGCGAGTCGAAAAGCGCATTGCTCTGAAACAGGAATGTACAGCGGCGGCGGAACTCCGCCCGCGCAACGGGATCATCCATGCCCAGCGGGCGGCCATCGAAGCTGATAACGCCTTCATCGTGGCGGAGGACGCCAGCAAGGCACTTGAGGAACACGGATTTCCCCGCCCCGCTGCGACCTAGAACGGTGACAACGCTGCCACGTGGCACCTCCAGACTCGCTCCCGCAAGCACGACATTGCCGTCGAAGTGCTTGTGCAGCCCCTCGATGCGAAGGTGCAAATGTGGTGGGTTGGCCGGCATGATCAGATCAAGAACGAAGTGATCACGTAGTCGGCCGCCAGCACCACGATGCTGGAAAGCACGACGGCGCGCGTGGTGGAGGCGCTCACCGCCCGCGCCCCTGAGGCTGAGCGGCAGAGATGAGCATTGAATCCGTGGTAGGCGCACAAACTGATGGTCAGCAGGCCGAAGACCGCCGCTTTGGTGAAGCACTCGCGGACATCGCGCGATTCGACGGATCGCTCCACTGCGGACCAGTAAACGCCCGGCTCCAACCCCAGCAGCATCGAGCCGGACAGGCTGCCGCCCCATAGCCCTATGGTGCAGAAAAGAGCCGTTTGCATCGGATACACAAACAGCGCCGCGATCAGCCGTGGAGCCACCAGATAGGCGTGGCTGCTCACTCCCATGGTTTCCAGGGCCGCGATTTGTTCGGTATTGCGCTGGATGCCCAATTCCGCCGCGAGCGCGGATCCCGCCTGACCCACCAGCATCAGCGCGGCCAGCACGGGCCCCAATTCGCGCACGATGCTCAGGGAAACGAGCGTCCCCAGCAGCCCGGCTGAACCGAAGCGGTTCAGCACATAATACCCCTGCAGACCGAGCACCAGGCCGGTAAAAACACCCACAATCAAAATGACCGGCAGGCAGAGCACCCCTTGCTCGAAAATCGCCCGAAGAATGCGCCTGCCCAGCTTCCGCGAGCCTGCGGCGGAACGGAAGGATCGTCCCGTAAACAGGGCGAAGTCACCCAGTTCATGGACGATGCTGAGGGAATGTCTGCCGACGGCGCGCAACATGGGGAAGTCAGAATTGTGGTTCAGCAGGCACGGTTACGCAAGGTCACAGCGGATTATATTTCCCCCGAAAAAATCTGATCCTTGCCTAGCTCTCCGCTCCAGCCTCATCGCTGGTTTGAGGTGGCGCTGGATCTGGCTGCCTGACCCGCACACTGTCTCCTTTATCGACGGCCGGCCTGGTTTTGAAAGGAATGCTGACAGCGCCAAGGTAGTTGCCGTGCACCGCCTCTTCCATGTGTGTGTCCAGGCCGAACACCGTGTCTTCCTTGGCCAGCTCGGTGAAGGTGCCGAAAAGGCGGTCCCAGATGCTGAAGACATCGCCATAGTTGCGGTTCGTATAAGGCAGTTGGAAATGGTGATGCACATGATGGAGGTTCGGCGTGATGAAAATCCATCCCAGCGCCCGCCCGGGACGGGACGGCAGCCGCAAAGTGGTGTGCGCGAGAATGTTTGACAGCGTCTGCACCGTCTGGCGCAAGACCACCACCTCGAACGAAGCCCCGCAAATGAACACCCACATCAGTTGGAAGCCGTTGCGCAGAACGGTCTCGCCAGGATGCTCCCTGACGGTTGTGGACACATCCAGGTTGCGATCCGTGTGATGCACCAGATGAAACCTCCAGAAGCCCGATACGCTGTGCATGGCGACATGGTAAACATATTCCAGGAAATCCAGCGCGACGAACATGAGGCCGTATTTGATCCACGGATTCGAGGGGTTGGGCAGAAGATAAACCAGCCCCCAGTGGTGGACGGTCACCCAGGAGGACAGCCCGATCAAAAGCATCGTCGGGGCAATCTGGATCGGCAGCGCGCTCAGGATGAACAGGGCATTCACTGAGGAGTGCCGCCACTTTCGGCCCGCCGGCTCTGCCGAGACAACCTTCTCAATCAGCCACAATGAGGTGAGAATCGTTACGAACAAGAAGACTTGTGTGGAACAGGCATGGTCAATTAAAAAGGTTTTGATGGAATGCAGGTCAGTCATGGTGTGGGCTCGTTTGTCGCCCATGATTCGCTGCGCGGCCGGCGTGGGACCATGCTGCCTTCCCCTCGTTCAATGAGGCCGATTGGCCCTCGTGAACGCGAGAATGCTCGTGGATGAGGTGTCAAACCTGCCACACAAGGGTGAAATCACAATGAGGCTGTGATGAAGAAACTGTCATTTTCCCTCACGAGGGGGCGGTCACCAGAGGGGCTGGTGAAAAATCACGACAGTGATCTCGTGGATTATCGGGCAAGGTTCCACACGATGACGACTTTTCGAAAAACTGGGCGACCACATGAAGCGCCTCATCCGAATGCTGTTGGACTTACCCTTTACTAACAATCATCCGCATCCTGATGAAATACGCTCCTGCCATTGCCGGTGCCCTGCTGGGCCTGCTGTTCATTGCCTTTAGCAGCATGTACCTCTTCAATCTGGTGGCCATGCCGCCCCCGCCGGCAGGTACGCCGGCCGCCATGTTCATGGGTGCGCTGGTGCCCACGGGCTACTTCGGTTTCGTGAAGTGCCTGGAGTTGCTCGGTGGCATTCTGGTGGCGATCCCACATACCCGCAATGTGGGGCTTCTGGTGCTCGGCCCGATCATTGTGAACATCCTGGCCTTCAACGGCTTTCTCTTGAAAGGGGAGGGGTTGCTCCAGCCGCCTGTGATTCTGGTCAGTCTGCTCGCCGCCTACCTGCTCTGGTGCGGTCGCAAGGCTTTCGCAGTGCTGCTCGGGTAAGATTCACGGAGCAAGCGCATGTGGGTTGCCTGCCGGATCTGTGCCTGGGATGATACCAGGTGACGCCAGCCTGCGTACGCGGAACCAAGCCATGTGCGCACCGCTGAATTACCCTGACCGCCCTGTCCTCGTTCTCCTGCTGGCCGGCATCCTCGCCTGTGGAGGGTCTTTGACTGCCGCGACTGCGGATCGCGGGGCGGTGGACATCGGCGGCCGCAAGCAGGTGCTGTGGGATGATTCGCTGCTGGATTCGCACGACGGCGTCACATTCGAGGCTGGCACCGCCGTGCGAACTGGCGAGGTGGACATGGTCGCTGACAAACCGTGGGAAGCCTGGATGACCGGCATCTACGGCACTGTCATCCATGATCGCGGCTTGTTTCGCATGTGGTATTCGGCGCGGGTCACCATTTCCGAGGAATACGTGGCCTATGCGGAGTCCAAGGATGGCGTTCACTGGCAGAAGCCTGAGCTCGGGCTGATGGATTTTCGCGGTTCGAAGGCCAATAACATCCTCACTCCGCCGACGTTCCGCCCACACGGTGTCAGTGTGTGGAGAGACCCTGCCGCGCCGCCTGCGGCACGCTACAAGCTGCTGTTCGCACAGTACCCGGTGAAGGGCGGCACCCCCAAGGCGTTCCTGACACAGGCAGTCTCTGCGGACGGGTTGCGTTTCCAGTTCAACGGCGGCAGCATTCTAGATGTGCGACAGGGCGAGAAAGGTGTCGCGTTCGACACTCACAACGTTTGCTTCTGGGATGGCTCGCCGGGCCAGTATGTTCTTTATACACGGGTGCGCCCGGGCCGCAGCATCGGTCGGGCCGTGAGCGCCGACCCCATGGATTTTCCGTTGCCGCAAAAGGTGCTCGAACCGGAAAAGGTGGAGGATGCAGACTTCTACAATCCCGGTGTCTTCCGCTATGCCGAGGCCGACCGAGCCTATGTGGCGCTCGTGCCGGTGTTTTTCCATCCGATGGAGAAGGCCCGTCCCGCCGATGGCCGGGCGATGATCAAGTTCCAATATGCCGGCAAACCCATCGAGGTGCCGCCGCCCGACAGCCTGGACGTGCACCTGTTCACGAGTCGCGATGGCATCGGCTGGACCCGCCAGGGCGAGCATCGGCCGGTGATGGCGCTGGGCCCGGAGGGCGCGTTTGATTCGCGGCAGATCTATCCGTTCGTGGGTTACGTGACAGTGGGGGACGAGATCTGGATCTATTACCTCGGTTTCAACGCGACGCATTCCCAGGTGCTGCCGGAGAAAAAGCAAGGTACCGTTTCGCGAATGGTCTTCCGGCGCGACGGCTTCATGTCGGCCAGCGCCGGGCACGCGGGAGCGATGATTGTGACCAAGCCCTTGACCTTCTCCGGCTCCCGACTGGAGCTGAACGTGGACTGCTCGGCGGGCGGGCATCTCGACCTGGAAATCCTGGACGCACAGGGCAAGCCGCTGCCCGGTTTCACGGCAGCTGATCACGACCGCGTTTATTACAACCAGCTGCACAAGCGGGTCACGTTCGGCGGGCGCGAAGACTTGTCCGCGCTGGCCGGGAAGACCGTCCGGCTGCGGTTCAGTATGCGCGACTGCAAGCTCTATGCCTTCCAGTTTCAGGAGGCGCGGTGAATCATGGTCGATGCCCGGCTGGAAGGGACGAAGGGGTGTTGTTTCGACGGATGCTCGAACATCTCACGACCTGCGGTGGCTGGCTGGAAAGTTCTCTCCCACGCGGCGGATCGGCGTCACGCTGCGCCCAAAAGTCCTTGCCTCAAATTCGATTTGGCGCAATGCATTCGCCGAGACACTCCCGCGCTCTCCGCCATGGCCCGGCCCATGACAGCGCGCAGCGCCTCTGCCCTTTGGTTTCTCGCATGCAAATCCGCCCGTTCCAATCCCAGGATGAACCTGCCGTGATCGCGCTGTGGCGGCAATGCGATCTCGTGCGGCCTTGGAACGACCCGCACAAGGACATTCAACGCAAGCTGGAGGTGGGGCCAAATTTGTTTTTGGTGGGCGTGCTGGACGGCCAGATTGTGGCGTCCGTCATGGCTGGTTACGAGGGACATCGAGGCTGGCTCAACTATCTGGCGGTCGATCCCGAACATCAGCTGCACGGACTGGCGCGTGCCATGGTGATCGAGGCTGAGCGCCTGCTTGCCGAAGCGGGCTGTCCGAAGATCAATTTGCAGGTCAGGACCGCCAACATCGAGGTCATCGAGTTTTACCGGCGCATCGGCTACTCAATGGATGAGGTAGTAAGCTTGGGAAAGCGATTGAAACATGACGACGGGGGGGACTGACGTACCTGTGATCATGTCGTGCAGACCGCGGCGGAGGCGCTCCGTTGGACACTGGAAAGGCCGCCAAAGCCTGCCTTTCGCAGTCTCTGGCGGCCTGATCGCTTACCGGTTAAATAACCCGGCAACAAGTTTATCGGCTTACTTCACCACCATCACGCCGCGCATGCCAGCCATGCAGTGGGCTGGAAAGCTGCAGACATAGGCATAGGTTCCAGGTTTGGAAGGGGCGGTGAAGGAGGTTCTGGCCGTTTCCTTGGGTCCAAGCTGAGGTATCGAGGCGAGCACCTTGCTGGCGAGCTTCTTGGGCTCGTAGCCTTCGGAATTGGCGGTCATCGAGGCGTTCGCATAGGCAATGGGATCTTCGCCAGCCTTCAGAAGAACCCAGTTGTGGCCCATGACGGCCTTGGGCTGTATGCCTTCACTCTTCATTTCGACGATCACTTTCTGGCCGGGATGAACTTCGAATTTGGTCACGCTGTATTTCATCGTGTCATAGGCGACGATGGAAACAGTTTTGGTGGGCAGGCTTTCAGCGCGCAGACCCTGAATAGGGTAGGCAAGGGCAAGGGCGGAGAACAGGAGCAGGTTTTTTGTTTTCATATGAGATAGGCAGGTTTTGGGAAGTTGATGGGCTTTACGGTAATGCCAGGGCATCCACACGGTGCAGGGGTTAGAATACGAACCAGGCTTCGATATAGAGGGTGTTATTGTCACAGGCATTGCGGCCTGACCCATCGTAATTGCGCCTGCCGCCGTTGAACCGGTCGAACATGACATACTGGATGGAGAACTTGACATTGCTGCGGGGCCAGAAGGACGGTCCGCCCGACTTGTTGAAGGGCATGTAGTTGAGCTGAAATACAACGCCATCGCTCAACGGTGAACCCTTGGTGCTCCCGGAATACAGCAGCGGGTCATTGTTGCCATTGGCGAGGAAATAGCTGATGGCCCCGCCATAGGTCTTGTCATAGAGGTAGTCGACGGTCGCCTTCATGGTCCAGAGATCGTTGGAGCTGTTGGCGGCACCGCCCAGCGCCTGGCTTGCATGCAAGTTCTGGTTCTCATAGATGCCGGACAGCAGCGCGGTGACATCGTTCTGGCCAAACGAAGTCTGATATTCGGAGTCCAGTCCCAAATCCGTAATATGGTCTTTGCCGGCAGTGCGTACCCGTCCAGGGTAGGTGTCGGCGGCAAGGCCAAAGATGCCGAACTCATAGTTGCTGTTGCCGACCGCTTTGGTATACGCGGCACGCCAGTATGGAGCCACGCCGGGAACCTGGGTTTCGCCCGTGGGATCTACGCCCAGGCTCTTCTGGAAATGCGGGCCCGCCGTGCGATACAGGGCCACATCGAAATACAGCGTATTGGAGATCATGGCATAACCGCCGAGCCCGAGCACCTGCTGGGAGAGACCGCCGTCAATGAGCTGGCCGGCTCCAGGTGTGGGCGCCAGGCTGGAACTGCTGAACGGAGCGCTCCAGGCCGGCGTGCTGTTCCACGGGTCCTGCAGTCCGGGATTGTTGTTGGCATAGAAGCCGTAGGTCACTGGCTTGTCGAAGATGGTTCCATTGTCCGCGAAACGGAGCTCGGCATTGTCCCAGGCCCAGCTCCTGCCCACACCGTCATAAGTGGTTTGCAGAAAGACCCCAAACTTGTTCAGAAAGGCGGCGGTGTCGGGTTCGAAGATCTTGTCGGCGTAGGGACCGAAAAGGCGGCCAGCGTAAAAGAGGCTGAGCTGGTTGAGGGCGAAGTTGTTATTGTCGGCAAAGTGCGGAGCCGCGCCGCCGGGCTGGCCCTTGGCTGTGGCCGTGAAGGAGGGCTGCAGCATGACTGAGAGCGGCGGAAGATCAGTCAAGCCAGCACTCATGGTGTAGCCGCTAATCTTGAACTGGCGGCCCAGTTCGGTGAGGATAGGAAACTCAGAGTGGCAGGCTGTGCACGCCATGTTCAATTGCCGTGCATAGCTCGGCACGGCCTTGGAAACTAGCGGGATCAACGATAGGGTGGCCGCAATTGTGAGTGAGAGAAGGCGTGAGGACGTTTTCATTGTTAGAAGCGGGATTTATACTGACAACGTTAGCTTGGCACGGTCAGACGGTGTGTGCTCCGGCCCATTTGCTATTCCCTGCGCCTATATTGCCTTCAGCAGGGAACACTTTTCGTTTCACGGACTCTGAGAGGGGGCAGCAGGAGCAGGCGTGTATTGTCATTGCTTGGCATGGAGCCGTGGGCAATGGGTGGTGCGGGCAGGCAACGGGCGGGTTTCAGGATGGAGGACGTATCGAGAACCTGGCGTTGCCGTCCGGCTCGCCCTAGGTTCGCCGCCCGCCATGAAGGCGGTTGTAAAATAGCAGCGAGATGAAAACTATCGTTGTCGGTGCTGTCGGAAGGCGGGGCCGCTTGCGAATCCGCCTTTGCCTGAAACCCTTTTTGTCGAGACCACGTAATGCCTTGGGGGCGTCATCGCAAGAGAGCGCGTGGCGGATCTTGTTCTGCTCACCCGTAATCCTTGTCACCATCGCTCCCATGTCCTCCTCACGGAAAGCCCCCGGTGTCGTGATTCAAGGTGCCTTGAAAGCCTGCGCGATGCAGGCCGTCCTTGATCTGCGGCGCATCGAGACAAGGCCGGATCACGCGATCCACTGTGTGCGCGTGCGCATGAAGAAGCTGCATGCGCTGCTGCAATTGTTGCATGGTGGCAGTGCCCTGCAGCCGCTCAAGGCGCTGGCCCGCAAGTTGCGACGCGCCTTCACCTTCAATCGTGACCGCCATGTGCTGGCCGCCTTGGTCGCCGAACTGTCGGGCAGGGAACCGCCAGACCGGCCTTCCGCCAGGAAGGCCTCGGCCGCCCTTCTGGCCAAGGCCCGGAGCCTCACGGGCGTGGCCTGCGAGCTGCTCGCCGGCCTGGCCTCCCTTGATCTTGCCCATCTCACCTGGGAACAGGTGCTCGCGGCGCATGCCGGGCGTTATTGCAAGGGCAGGCACCTGCTCAAGCAGTGCGAGCGCGATCCTTCGCCCGAGCGCCTGCACAGGCTGCGCAAGACAGTCAAGGATCTGTACTATCAGACGCTCTTGCTGCGCGGCCTCAAGCATGCGCGCCGCAGGCTGGGCCTTGCCCACAAACTCGCCTCGTGCCTGGGCAGGCTGCACGATGTGGACCACTTCCTGTCCCTGCCGCCCGGCGCGCAGCCAGATCAGCTTCAGCATGCCGCGAAGAAATATCGCCGCCGCCTGGAACGGCGGGCACTGGGCACTGGCCGTCGGCTGTTCAAGGCGCGGCGGATCGTGGATGGGAAGGATTAGTGTTGTCTGCCGGTTTTCGGTCTGGCAGACTTTACCTTGCGATTTGAAAAAAGACGGCCCATGCAGGACGATGAAACCGCCAGTTGATTTACGCCATGGGTGACTCCCCCCGAGCCTCCAGTGCCACTGTCCCGCACCCCGCCAAACGGCGCTGGGTCCTTGTCGCCGTTGTCCTGTTCATCGTCCTCGATCTGGCCCTTGCCGCCCTTTATCAGTACATCGTCTCGGGCGGCTTGAGGGCCGGCCAGACACCCTCAGCCTTGGAGACTTTCGTGGCGCAGGGGCTGGTGGACCTGAGCATTCCGAAGGAGGCAAGGGCGCTCAAAAGCCCGCTCAATGCCAGTGCCGGTGGCGCGGATGTGGGCGCCGGGCGCGAACTTTATCAGACGCACTGCGAAGCCTGCCATGGTTATGATGGCACTGGTAAGACCGCCGCCGGCGGCGGCCTATATCCGCCGCCCCGCAACCTAAGCCCGGCAGCCGTCGTCAAGAGGAAGAGGACGGATGGCGAACTGTTCTACTTCATTCGCAACGGGGTTCGCAACACCGCCATGCCGGGCTGGCAACTGCCGGACCAAGCGACATGGCAGCTCGTGGCTTTTGTCCGCCATCTCCCGGCCACGGTCACCGTGGACGCACAGCCCCCCGGCACTGGCGTCGTCGCGTCCGCACATTACGTCGGCTCGACCTCATGCAAGAAGTGCCACCCCGATCTCTACGAGCGTTGGAGCAAGACCCCCATGGCCAATGTTGTGCGCGATCCGCGCGAGCATCCAGATGCGATCATACCTGACCTCGCCAAGGCCGATCCAATGGTCAAATTTACCGCAAACGACGTGGCCCTGGTATACGGCAGCCTGTGGAAGCAACGCTACTTCAAGAAGGTGGGCGACGATTACTTTGTGTATCCGGCGCAGTGGGATGTCACCCACAAGAAATGGAAACCCTACTTCGTCAAGGATGACTGGTGGGCCCGTTTTTATCCTCCGGATAACTTCCAGCGTCCGACCGGCCCGCTGTGCGACGGCTGTCATTCGGTCAATTACGATATCAAAACCAAGACAGTCACCGAATGGAATGTCGGCTGTGAGAAGTGCCACGGTCCGGGCAGCGAGCATGTGAAGCAGCCCGTGAACGCCACAATTTTGAATCCGGCGCGCATGGGGTACGTGGCAGCCAATGACACCTGCATTCAATGCCATTCCCAGGGGCAGCCTCTGGCGAATCCGATCGAAGGGAAATACTATGACTGGCCAGTGGGTTTCGAGCTGTCGAAAAAATTGAGCGATTTCTGGAAGCTGGAGGAGCACAAGCTGGGCGAGACCTCGTTCACCCACTTCGGAGACGGTACCGCGCACAAGAACCGCATGCAGGGCAATGACTACGTGACGAGCCAGATGTACACGCATGGGGTCACCTGTTTTACCTGCCACGACGCCCATGGCACGCCGAATACGGCGAATCTGCGCAAGCCGGCCAGCTCTCTGTGCCTTGATTGCCACGGCACCAAGTCACCAAACGGCCCGCACACACCCACGCTGGCGCAGCACACCCATCACAAAGCTGACAGCGAAGGCAGCCAGTGCATCGCCTGCCACATGCCGAAGATCGCACAGACTCTTGGCGACGTGAACGTACGCAGCCACACCTTCCGCTTCATCAGTCCCGCCTTGACCGAATCGCTTAAAATCCCAAATGCCTGCAACGTCTGCCATGCCGACAAAACGTCAGGGTGGGCCGCCGAGGCGTTGAAGGGCTGGACAGAGCGCTCTCCTTGGCGGATGGCGCAGTGAAGCCCATACTGGGCTCTGGAAGATGCTGCCTTCGCGTGTCTCCGTCCTTATTTCCGCCCTTACATCTTCATAAGGCGACCGGTCGGAAAGGGTCGGGTTAAATGTTCAGATGGCGGTTTGAGGGAGAATGTTCTCGTAAAGAAAAGGCGGCTGTGACTAAAATCATGAATTGCAAGACTAAACCCAAGACTTGCACCCCGCTGATGACACTTTTTCAACTCTGCCCACGCGTTCTTTCGGCCGCTCTGTAGTGCGATGCCACTGGCGTGCTTTTTCCGTGTCTCCCTGTGCTGCATATACTGGAGCGCCGGTAGGGGATGCTATGCCTTGATGGTAGCGGCGGGGCTGCTGGCGGGGACCGGACTGGCGCAGGCACAGCCTGCTGACGCCAAAGACGAGGCACCGGTCATGGTGCGAGCGGGCATTCCCACGGACCAGTATCCGGTGTCGTTCCTCGACGAGAAGGGGCACCCGGCAGGCTATGCGGTGGACGTGCTGCGAGCAGTGGCGAAGGTGGCCAGATTGGAAGTCGAGGAACTGCCTATGACGGCCAAGCAGGCGGGTAAGAGCTTAGCCGCCCATCAATTGAATCTCCAGCTGTTCACCCCGCGGTCCTACGTGATCAATGGGTACGCCATTTCATCCGTGCCTTTTATTGACATCGAGGGTGCGCTCTTCGCCCGGCCCGGAGGTCAAAAAATTCTGTCGGTGGAGTCTCCCTTGATTAAGCAGGCGCGCATCGCGGTGACCAGCAGCTTGGGCCGTAAATACCTCGAGCGCGAAGGCGTGCCGGATAGCCATATTACTCCGCTGACTGCCGAGGCGGCGCTGCATGGGGTGGCTGAGGGTGTCTATGACGTGGCGCTGATGCCCCGGCTCGTCGGTCTGGCCACCCTCGAGCATATGCACCTGCACTCCGTGGTATTGCTGGCACCTTTGCCCTCGAATTTCACCCAGCGCTTCGGTTTCTCGGTGGTGCGGGGCGAGGATATATTGCTGGAGCGGCTCAATGACGGACTGGCGGCCCTGCAAGCAGATGGCCGCCTCGCCGCGATCCGGCACAAGTGGTTCAGCGAATATGAGACCCGGCAGATCAGCCGCGACCAATTCGTCGCTGTAGTGGCGGCCGGGCTGGCTGTGATTCTGGCGGTGACATTTTGGGGCCTGCTTCACCAGCGGCGATGGCACCAGATCCTGGCCCGGCAGGCGGAGGAACTGCGGCAGAACCACGCCATCCTGGCGGCAGCGCAACGCTTGGCGACCGTGGGCCACTGGCAGCGTGCGCTGGAAGACACCGCACACATGGTGTGCTCCGCTGAATTGTGCCGCATCATGGGCGTGAAAACCGGCGAGGTGGAGACGACGATGACTTGGTTTTTGGGCATGGTGAATCCGGAGGACCGGGCCGCCGTGCGCCAGGCACTGGCCGCTGCCCAGCAAAGCAGCAAGCCCGTCACCCTCATCCATCGTCTGGTGCGACCCAGCGGCGACGTGCGCATCGTCGAGCAGTGCGTGCAACTCTATGGCGATGCTGACACCGGCAAGGCCTTGACCCTGGTGGGCACCGTGCAGGACATCACCGACCGCAAGGGCACGGAAGTGGCCCTCCAGGAGAGTCACAACCTGCTGATCAAGCTTTCCGCCGAGGTGCCTGGGCTCATCTTCCGCATGAAGATGACGCCCGAGGGCCACACCAGCCTGCCCTTCGCCAGCAAGAGCCTCGAAATCGTCGCTGGCATCCCCCCTGAGCAGGTGCTCGACGACACGGCTCCCGCCTTCTCCCTCATCCATCCCGACGACGCTGCGCGGGTGAACGCCGCCATCAGAGAATCCGCCCGCGATCTCACCCGCCTGCGCTGCGAGTACCGCGTGGTGCTGCCGATGGCGGGCCTGCGCTGGCACTTCGCCGATGCCCAGCCCGAACCTGGAGAGAACGGTTGCATCCTGTGGCACGGCTACGTCGCGGACATGACCGAACGAAGGCTCATCGAGACACGGCTCGCCGAGCAGGCGGCTCTGCTGGACAGGGCGCCGGACGCCATCGTCGTGCGCGACATGGAGCATCGCGTGCTCTACTGGAATCGCGGTGCCGAGTCCCTGTACGGCTGGACACGCGAGGAAGCCCTGCACCGTCCCATTGCCGAGCTGATCTATGACGTGGATTTAGGCGCGTTCCTGCGCGCCAACCAGCGCCTGATCGAAGACGGCGAGTGGAACGGCGAACTGGACCAGCGCACCAAGGACGGGCGTGAGGTGACGGTGGAAGCACGATGGTCTCTTGTGCGCGACGAACAAGGCAAGCCCAAGTCCGTCCTCGCCATCAACACGGACATCACCGATAAAAAACGGCTGGAAGCGCAGTTCCTCCGCGCCCAGCGTCTGGAAAGCATCGCCACCCTCGCCGGAGGCGTGGCGCACGATCTTAACAACGTGCTGGCCCCCATCACCCTCGCTGTCAGCCTCCTGCGCAGCCGCAACACCGACGTAATGACGGTGAAGATGCTCGATATGATGGACACCAGCCTCCAACGCGGTGCCAGCGTCGTCAGCCAGATCCTTGGCTTCGCGCGCGGCACTGAGGTGGAGCGCGTCCCCATGCATATCGAAACGGTGGTCGCCGCCCAGATTGAAATCTGCCGTCGCACTTTCCCCGATTCCATCACCGTGCAGCATGAGGTGCCGGACAAGGGCTGGGTGTTGCAAGGCGACGCCACCCAGCTCGCGCAGGTGGTGATGAATTTGTGCCTCAATGCCCGCGATGCCATGCCCGCCGGCGGCTCTCTCACCATCGCGGTGAAAAACCAATGGCTCGATGACACAAGCATCGCCCACCAGGCCACCGCGGCGCCCGGCCCCTATGTCGTGCTGGAGGTGGCCGATGACGGCACCGGCATTCCGCCGGAGTTAATGACGAGGATCTTTGACCCCTTCTTCACCAGCAAGGATTCCGGCAAGGGACTGGGCCTCGCCACCGTGCTCGGCATTGTGCGCGGCCACGGCGGCTTCGTTGATGTCACCAGCCATACCGGTCGTGGCACCACTTTCCACGTATATTTGCCGGCTGTTCCGGCTGAAGACCCTGCTTCCGCCGCTCCGCCCGTACAGCTTCTTGGCAGCGCTTCAGTCGGCCACGGCGAAACCGTGTTGGTGGTGGACGATGAAACCGTCATCCGCGAGCTGATCAGCGAATTGCTCACCTGCCACGGTTATCAGGTGCTCACTGCCGGCGATGGCATGGAGGCCCTGACCGTCTTTGCCTGTCACCACGACCAGGTCGCCCTGGTCATTACGGACATGGTCATGCCGCGCATGGACGGCGAGGCCGTGATTCGCGGCGTCCGCCGCAGCGCCCCCGTCCTGCCCATCATCGCCATGAGCGGCAACCGCGCTGCCACCGTCGCCCATATCACCAACGGCCTGCAGTTCCTGTCCAAGCCCTTTGCTTCCGATGCGCTGCTGGGCATGGTCGCCCAGCTGATGGAGGCGCGGCCCGATTCACGATCGGACCGCTCCCCCGGCTCTCGCCACTGATCAGGGTTCCGTTTTGTCGCATTCCCCGGCTGCGCATTCGCAGTCTTCACACTCGTCCTCCGGCTGCATCAGTCCGAAGGTGGCGCCCTGCGGATCCGTCAGCACGGCAATCTGGCCCACGTCAGGCACGGGCATCGGCCCGAAGCAGACCTTGGCACCCAGCCCTGCCGCTTTGGCCAGCGAAGCATCGATGTCCTCCACTGCGATATAGGGCAGCCACATGGCCTGCATGCCCGGCTGCTGGGCTTTCATCATGCCCGCCACGCTTTCGCCGTCATTTTCGAAGAGCTCATATTCCATGCCCTCGCCAAACGGCGAGGAGGTCCAGCCCAGCAGTTCCGTGTAGAAGCCGCGTGAGGCCTCCACATCCGGCGTCACCAGTTCCGTCCATGCCACTTCGCCGGGCAGGGAAAACTGGTCATCGTCCAGCAGTTCATCGTCATCAGTGGCCACTGTTTTGTCGCTCATGGTAATGTCAGGTTTTGGGTTTGGATCCTGCCTCGGCGCAGATGCGCCGCCCGGTGGATACTAGACCCAGCGTGGTGGAACACTTCCGCACCGGCAAGCGCTTTTGCATGGCAATACCGCCTCAGCCAGCGGGTGCCCGAACCGAAGCAGCAGCTTTCGCGCAATACATGTTTGACAAATCAACGCGGATCTTGTGATATACTGTCATGGCTAAAAAAACAGCAAAGAAAGCGACGAAGCCTGTGGCGAAAAAAGCGCAGGAAAGCGAATCCCGTCAGGGCCGGCGCGCTCTGACTGAGCGGCAGACCAGCATCAGCCTCAACGGCGACATCCTCGCCTGGGCACGCGGTGAAGCCCTGGCCGACGGCCGCAGCTTCTCCAATTACGTGGAACGGCTGCTGGAACGTGAACGCATCGCGCTCACTGGCGGCAAGACGGCGGAACGCGCGCCAGCCCGCAGCCGCACCCCTGCCTCGCCCGCGAAAAAGCGCCGCAGTTAAGAGCCTGCGGCATCAAGCGCATCCGCCCCTCAGAAGGGCGGGTTTAGCGGAGCATCGCCGCGTTCTGGCCAGGAAATTTGCGGACAGATGCATTGCGCGTCTCATGATGTGGCGTTCAGTCAGGTGTATGAAGATCCCGTCCTTTTGCTGGCGTGTGCTTGGTGTGTTTGCTGCCATGGGTCTTGCTGCCTGTGTCGTGGCTCCGGATTCTGAGACCAAACCGATGGGGCAGAACGTGTTGAGCTCCGAGGCCATTCGCGCCGCGGAAACGGAACCAGTCAGTTTTGTGGCGCAGGTTAAGCCCGTGCTGGAGGGAAAGTGCGTGATGTGTCACAACCGGAAGGCGCTCCCCGGCCACATGCACCTGGAAAGCCATCGTGCGGCCATGCTCAGCCGGGCGCTTGGCACCTTCATCGTGCCGGGACACCCGGAGAGCAGCCCGCTCCTCGGAAGCGCCGGATCCTCCCATCACAGTGTCAGTGCGATGCCCATCGTGGGCGAGCGCCTGACGGTGGAAGAGTCCGCTATCCTGACAAAGTGGATCAACGAAGGCGCGTCGTGGCCTGCCGGCGCTGCAGGCACCCTGCACATTATCCGTTGAGAGGAAGGAGCCGGGAATACAGCGATGCCGCGCTGGCACACCCGCGTGCCGCCGGTGTAGAATGGGTTTATGAGTGCGTCATCCAACGGTTCTTCGCCCAATTCATCCCATCTTATCGAAGTGAAGCTGGCCGGGCTGCACCAGCTTTTCAACTCCATGGATCCCTCGCCTTTTCATGAGCGCGATCTGGATCACGATGCCGAGCAGTTCATCGTCAGTTGGGCGCAGGAGTACCCGCGCCGCGACCCGCTCAAGCTGCTGGTGCATCTGGGCAGGCCGCCGGAAGACGTTACCGATCCGCAGCCGATGATCGCCGAATCGGTGCATCACTACTTTGAATACCGCGCAGACATGACGCGCCGGGAGTTGCGGCAACTGATGAAAGAGGGCCGGGTGGCGCTGCTCATCGGCCTGGCATTCCTCGGGCTGTGCGATCTGGTCGCGCAGTCACTGCCTGCCACCCGGGATTCCTGGCATGCGATGCTGCGAGAGGGGCTCACAATCATCGGCTGGGTCGCCATGTGGCGGCCGCTCGAGATTTATCTCTACCGCTGGTGGCCGGTGCTGGCTTTGGAGCAGGTCTACCGCAACCTCAGCGTCATGGAAGTGGAAGTGAAGTCAGCGGCGTGAGCGGTAGCGGGTCGGGCACAATGCCGGCTTGAGGCCGGAGGTCTTGCGACGGCAGGTCTAAAATGGAGTCTCAACGCCCCGCCGAATCGCGGCGTTCGGATCGAAAGCGGGGCGTGGAAAAGGGGCGGGTGAAAGCTTGATCGGAAAGCGAGATGAGCCCGGTCAACTCAGCTTCTTGGGTGTCGAGTGGTCAATATCGGGTGTGCAACTGAAGCAATACTTATTCAGCTAAGATGAAAATCATGAAAACAATCTAAACTAGTGTTTAATCATATTAATCATTGTGGATTTAAACGTGGCGATCGCGCTGGAAGTTTTTAAAAATAATATAACGAATCCAGTCACGGATTCTCAAGAATGCATCATTGTTGAGACTCACTTGTGCGAAACGGTCGGCTAATTCCCGACTCCTGGCCGGTTTTCTGGCCGGATCGAACCTCAAATGAGCCGTTTGATGGGGCATTTGAAGGCTCTGACAAGTCCTATTTTCGCTACAAAGTGATCAAAAAGTTATTGTGGCATAGCTTGACATTGGAGTCACAAACGGGTGAAGTATGAGATTCGAGTAATTTTGCCATTTCATGCTGGAAAACTGTGTCCGTCCCACCTCCCCCACTTCCTTTGGCAGCGCCCAAGGCCAATGAGTTCTTCGGAGCCCATGGGGATCATGTACTTTTTTCCGCCTCCCTTTTGCTGAATCATCACGCCGCGCCGCGCCCCTAAATTTAAATTTATGACCAAAAACAGTCCTGTGCTAGCATGGTTCCGGAGGCACTTGAGAGTGCCCGTGACCAGCCTGTTGATTGCGTGCTTCAGCCTCTGGAGCGTCCAGGTCAGAGGTGCTACAGTGATCTTTGACGCGGACCAAACTTTTTCAAACGGAGCCACCGACTCGACGGGCACCTTCAATTGGAATCCTGGTTCGCTCACGTTTGTCGGCGCTGCAACGCCCGACGTAGCGACGACCAACAGCATCACGACGGACATCGCGCAATTCGGCAATGGTGGCACGCTTGCCTCACCGGTCATCATCAATGTCGGCACGCAGAGCATCACCGGCCTGATCTTTGGGACGACCGTCACCAACGGCTACACGCTGACGGGCGCGACCGGGACGAGCAATACGCTGACCCTGGGAGCGAGCGGCATTGTGCTCAACGCGGGAGCGCAGGCCACCACGGTGGGTAGCGCCAATCTCGCGCTGGCCATGGGCGCTGCGCAATCGTTCACCAACAATGCCACCAGCGCGGGCAGCCTGCTCACGGTGGGCGGCAACATCGCCAACGGCGGCTTCCTGCTCACACTCAGCAACGCCAGCCTGGCAGGTGAGACGCTTTCGGGGGTCATCAGTGGCACCGGTGCTTTGACGGTGAACAATGCGGGGGCAGGGGTGACCACGCTTTCGGGCGCGAATACCTACAGCGGGCTGACCACGTTGACGGCGGGAACGCTGATCCTGTCAGGAGCGAATACGGATGCCGGCGGCGTGACACTCACGGCCGGAACGCTGATCCTGTCAGGAGCGAATACGGGTGCCGGCGGCGTGACACTCACGGCCGGAACGTTGAATCTTAACAACGGCGGTACCAGCTACTTGAACTCGGCACTCGGCACGGGTGCGCTCACCCTCGCTGGCGGCACGATTGACAACACCAGCGGCTTAGCCGTGAACGTGCTGACGAACAATGCTCAGAACTGGAACGGCAACTTTGCCTTTACCGGCAGCAATCCGCTCAACCTTGGCCTGGGCCAGGTGACACTCAGCGCCGCGCGCTCGGTGACGGTAAACGGGACGACCAATGCGTTGTCAGTCGGTGGCATCGCTGGGAGTACCTTTACCCTCACCAAAGCCGGCACGGGTACGATGGTTGTCAATGGTCCGATAACCACGGGAACGGGCGGCGTGACCTTGAGCGCCGGCACTCTTACTCTCAATGGCATCGCTGGTTTGACCAGCACTTACAGCGGCACCACCACACTGACTGCAGGTACATTGAACATCAACAACGTCACCGCGCTGGGAACCGGTGCCTTCACTATTACGAGCGGCACAATCGACAACACCTCGGGCGCTGCTATCACGCTGGCTGGCAACAACACGATGAGCTGGAATGGTGACTTCGCGTTTACCGGCAGCAATCCGCTGAACCTCGGCACTGGCGCGGTGGTCCTCAACGCTGCCCGCATCATCACCGTGAACGGCAGCACGCTGACGGTCGGCGGTGGCATCACTGGCGCGGGCTTCGGCATCACCAAGGCGGGCACGGGCACTCTGGCTCTCAATGGCGCCATTGGAACGACAACGGGCGGGGTGACGGTGAACGCCGGCACGCTGACCCTTGCCGGTGCGAATACCTACACCGGCGCCACCACGCTGACCGCCGGTACCTTGAACGTCAACAGCACCGCCGCGCTTGGCGCCACTGGCAGCACCTTCACCATCACCAGCGGCACGATTGACAACACTTCGGGTGGGGCTCTTACGCTCGCCAATAACAACCCGCAGAACTGGAATGGCAACTTCACCTTTCAAGGTACAAGCGCGCTGAGCCTCGGCACGGGCACGGTGGCCATGAATGCGAGCCGCATCGTCACTGTCAATGATAGCACGTTGACCGAGGGCGGGATCATCAGTGGTTCCACCTTCAGCCTTACCAAGGCTGGTGCCGGTGCGCTGACTCTCAGCGGTGTGAATACATACACTGGCGGCACGACGCTGAATGCCGGTACCATCAATCTCGGCGTGATCAATGCACTTAACGCCACGGGCTCTGTTTCGGTCGCGGGCGGCACTCTGAATACGGCAACCTTTACGGATTCCATTGGCGGCTTGCAAGTCACTGGCGGCATGGTCACGGGCACGGGGGTCATCACCAGCACCACTGCTTATGATTTGCAGTCGGGCGTGGTCAATGCCCCTCTCGCAGGCTCGGTTGCAGTGAACAAGACTACGGCTGGCACGGTCACGCTCGGCGGTGCGGGCACCTTCACCGGCGGCGTCAACCTGACGCAGGGCACGTTGAACATCAACAATGCAACGGCACTCGGTACGGTAGCTGGCACCTTCACCATCCAGACCAATACCAACACCATCGACAATACCTCCGGTGCGGCCATCACGCTCACGGCCAACAATCCCCAGGCATGGAACAGTGACTTCGCCTTCACTGGCACCAGCGACTTGAATCTCGGTTCGGGAACCGTCACGTTGGGGGCTGCCCGCTCAGTCGCTGTCAACAATGGCAACCTCACGGTGGGCGGCGCCATCGGTGGTTCGGGCTTGTCCCTCACCAAGACGGGCATTGGCAATCTGAACCTGAACGGGGCCAACGGTTTCACTGGTGGTTTGGTGATCAAGGGCGGTCTGGTCACCTCCAATGCAACGCTTGGTTTTGGCACAGGCGGCGTCACCCTGGGTGATGCCTCGGGCACGAATTTTGCCACCATGCTGGTGGGCACCACTGGCCTGACCATCGCCAATGCGATTGCGCTTGGGGGCACCACCGGCTTGCTCACCATTGGTAACATCGGCACCGCTATTTCGACCACCTTCAGCGGTGGCGTGACGGGCACGAACAACTTCGCTATCAACAGCAACGTTACCAGCGGCACCATCACCTTCACCACGGCGGCCATCAACAACGCCGGCACCGTGACCAACATGGGCATCGGCACTGGCGCGACGACCATCAGCGGCGGCGTTGGATCGAACGTAACGGCGGTCAATGAAAACAGCTCCACCTCGGCTCTCACCATTGGTCCCACCACCGGGTTGACGGTGAACGGCACGGCGACCACCCTCACTAATAACGCTGGCACGGCTGTTTTGACGGTGTCTGGCGGCGTTTCGGGCACGGGCAATCTCATTCTCAATAACAACAGCCCGACGAGCGGCGGCATCCTCCTTTCCTCCACCAGCGTCAACAACACCGGCACGATTACCAACTCCGGCACAGGCATTGGCGGCACCACGATCAGCGCGGTGATCGGCACGAACGTTGCGGGCACTGCGGGCGCTCCGGGCGTGATTCAAAACAGCCTCAGTTCGCCGCTGACGCTCTCCGGGCCTAACACTTACACTTCCCCGACCTTCGTCCAGGGCGGCACATTGGTTGTGGGTGCGGCAGCTCCCAGCGGTTTGGCAGGGGCCCTGGGCAATGCCACGTCCGATGTGCTGGTGGGCAACACCTCCGGCTCCCAGTTCGCCGCCTTGCTCGTCGGTGGTGCCTTCACCGTGGGCCGCAACGTGACGGTACAAGCTAACAGCACGGGTACCAAGCTCATCGGCGGTGCGGCGGCCGGAGCATCGCTTTTCTCGGGCAACCTCACGTTGAATGACAATGTCACCCTGGTTGCGGCAGGTGGTGGCACGTCAACTTTCGGCAGCAGCACGACGGCCATCATTGAATCCGGTGGTTCCAGGACTGTAACCGTGGTCGCTCCAGCCAGCACCGTTACATTGGTGGGAGCCAACACCTACACAGGCGGCACCACGGTGAATGCCGGCACGCTCACTCTCGACTTCAACAACGCGGCCGCGACGGCGCAGAACATTATTTCGACCGGAACGGCAGTCACCCTGGGCGGTGGCACGCTGAATCTCAATGGCAAGGCGACCGCTGGCAATGCCATCCCGCAGACGCTTGGCAACGTGAACTTGAATCCTGGTGCGTCCGCCCTGACCACCACCGGTTCTCCGGCTGTGCTGGCCACTCTTTCCTTCAATAACATTGTCCGCAACGTGGGCGGCACCTTGAACATGACGATTGGCACGAACTGGACCCTCAGCAACAGCCAGGTCAACAACTACGGGGTCGGAGCACTCGGCATCACTGGCGGTTATGCCACGGTTGGCGGCACGGATTGGGCGACGCAGGGCGTGACTTATGGCGCTCTGGCTGCGGGCAACTACAATGCCACCACCAACAATCCCGCTGCCTGGGTCGCCGCTTCAAACGTGAGCAACCTGGCGGGAGCGGGCTACTCGGGCACGATTGCCACTAGCACGAGCATCAACTCCTTGCGCGCCAACACCGCCTTCGCTCAAGCGGTGACGATTGGTGCAGGCCAGACGTTGACGATTGCTAGCGGCGGTATTCTCCTCACCAGCACCGTGGCAGCCCTAAATACCACCATTTCTGGTGGCGCGATCCAGGGTGCGGCAGGGGCGGACTTGGTCTTGAACACTTACAACACCACCGGCACTCTCACCATCAGCTCGGTGATCCAGGACAACACCAGCGCCACGGGCCTCACCAAATCCGGCAGCGCCACTGGCATCACCACGATCAGTGGTGTCAACACCTTCACCGGCCCGATCAGCATCAACTCCGGCACCCTCCAGGCCAATGGACCAGCGGCGTTCAATGCGGGATTCAATCAAGCCGTCAACCTCGCGGGCGGTGCCACTTTGAACCTGCGCGCGGATGGCAACAACACCGGCACCACCGAAAATGTGGTGTTTGGCGACAACTACACGATCACCGGTGGCGGCACCGCCACGATCAATATCGACCGCCTCACTCTTGTCCTTACCCCGGTCAACAAAAATCTCCAGCTTGGTTCCCTCACCTTTGCCAATCCCAATCAGACGTTGCAGGTGACGCCGCAGACAGTGGCGAACGGCTATGGCCTGGAGTTCACCGGCACGACCACGCTGAACCTGAATCCCACTTTCAGCGTGACTGGCAACTCGGTGCTGACTTCAAATGTCGTGCAGGGCCTTACGCTGAGCGGCCAGGTCACCGGCGCGACCGGCAGCTTTACCAAGGCCGGCACCGGCACCCTGATGCTGACCAACACCAGCGTCGGCTCCCCGAACAATTTCACCGGCAGTATCGTTGTCACGGGCGGCGTCCTGGGCTTTGCCGCCGATTCCTCGCTGGGCGATCCCGGAAACAACGTCACCCTCAACGGCACGACCGCTACTCTGCGCGCCATTGGCGGCAGCATTGGCTCCCCCATCACCACTTCGCGTACGATCTACTTTGCGGGCGCCTCGGCGGCGAACAACGTCATTGAAGTGCCCGTGGGCAACGCCTTGCAGTTGAACGCCGCGTTTGGTCCCTCCTCCAACGGTTTCGTCAAGGCGGACAACGGCACCCTGATCCTGAATGCGGACAACAGCACCTGGGCGGGTGTGGCTACAGTGAATGCCGGGGCACTGCGCATCTCCAACAGCAATGCGCTGGGTGCCTTTGGTGCGACCTCGAATACCATCGTGGCCAACAACGTGAACGCTGCGTTGCAGCTCAACGGCGTGTCCATTTTTGAGCCGATCACGATCAACAGCTCGGGTATCAACAGCGCAGGCGCCCTGCAGGCGCTCGCGGGAACCACCAACACGCTGTCGGGCCTGGTGACATTGGCGAACGCGCCCTACATCGGTGCCGATGCTGGCTCGACCGTTCTCAACATCGCTGGCGGCCTTTCAGGCGCGGTGACCGCTGTCCTGAACGCGGGAGCTGGAGCCAATATCAACATCACCACCACGGCGCTGCCCGCCACCGCCACCCCGATCACCAAGATCGGCGCTGGCACGGTCACCTTGCAGGTGCCCAGCGCCGGCTATGTCGCGGCTCTGACGGTGAATGCCGGTACATTTGCCATCAATGGAACAGCCTTTGTGGGTGGCACTGGTCTGGTCACCGTCCAGCCCGGAGCCATTTTCAAGGTGGATAACGGCGTCACGAACGTCAACAACCGTCTCGGTGGGCGTCCTGTCACCCTCGCCGGTGCTACGGTGAACCTTCTCTCAAATCCGGCCTTCAATGTTTTGGAATCCGTCGGTGCGCTGAGCCTGAATCCCGGGCAGACCGTCTTTACCGAAACGGCGGATTCAAGCCTGAATTACCAGTCCGCTTTCATCGCCGCGAGTCTCGCCCATGTAACCGGGGCCACGGCCCTGGTGCGTGGCACCAGTCTGGGCAACCCTGCGGGCCTCGGCGTTTCCACCGTTGCCTTCACCGCCGCCCCCACCTTCATCGGCCAGGCGGGCGCGCTGAACACCACCAACAAGGCGATCCTGCCCTACATCATCGTGGATTCCACGGCAGCCGGCACTGGCACCAGCTTTGCCACCACCAACGGCGGTGCCTCCAATCTGCTGCGGCCGCTCAATACCGCGACCGAAATGGTCGCCAATTCCTACGCCATTGCGAATGCCAACCTGTTGCTGACCAGCAATCCAGCAAACCTCACCGGCACGACTGCTCAAACGACCTTCAACTCCATCACCCTGAATACCGGCGGCGGTATCACCATCAACCCGTTCATCACGTTGACGCTGAGCAGTGGCGGCATTCTCGCCACCGCCGCGACCTCCACCATCAGTGGGGGCGTTCTGTCCCCTGGCGCTGCCATTGAAATGGATGTGTTCACCACTGGCGCTGCGAATCTCACCATCTCCAGTGCCATCGCCGCCACCACCGGCGGCCTCACCAAGGCGGGAACGGGCACACTTCTCCTTTCCGGCACCACGGGTGCCTACAGCGGCCTTTCCAGCAATACTTACACCGGCCAGACCACGATTAATGAAGGCACGCTTCAGCTCGGTGCCAACAATGCGCTGGGCGCAACCGCCCCTGCAGTCCTGGTGGTCAATGCCGGCGGTCTCAGCGGCGCGGGCGGCACGCTCGATTTGAACGGCAAATCCCTGATCGTATCAAGTCTCAGCAGCCAGGGCTCGGCGGTGAGCGCGGGCATCGGCGGCGGCATCATCACCTCCTCCACCAATGCAGGCACGCTGGTCACCAGCGGTGCGGGTGCGACTGTGTTTGGCGGCAGCATCAATGGCAGCAGCGTGGCATTCGCCAAGACCGGTTCCAGCGCCAATACGCTCACCCTGGTCGGTGCCAATAGCTACGGCGGTTCCACCTTGATCAATGGCAGCACCTTGATCCTGAAAGACGCCGGCACCCTTGCCAGCACCTCGTCAATCGACATCAACTACGCCGGCCTGACCATCGACAACGGGGGGCTGAACGACAGCACCGACCGCATCAACAACAGCGCTGCCGTCACGCTGCGCGGCGCTTCATTGACCTATCTTGGCCGCGCGCAGACGGCTTCATCGGAAACCTTGGGAGCCGTGGCGATTGGGCAGGGCTTTTCGACGGTCACGGTGACGCCGGGCGGCTCCGGCGTGAACTCCGCCGATCTCACCTTCACCAGTTTCGCGCAGACCGCGGGCTCCGGCGCATCGGTCAACTTCGTGGCGACCAATCTCGGTTTCATCGGCAACAATCCGCGCATCAACATCAGTGGTGCCTCTCCCTCCTCGCTGGTCACCGCCGGGACCATGGTCAACAACATCATTCCCTGGGCCACCGTGGGCGGCACGGAATTCGCCAGCTACATTCCCTACACGACGACCAGCGCTGGCACGGCAGTGGGCGGCATCGGGGCTCTCAACACGGCAGGCTACGCCGGATATGATTTCTCGCTGACCAACACCCTCACCGGCTTTGTGCCTGGTGCAGCGGTCAATCTGAAGGTTACGAGCAATGCCACTACCCTTGCCTTGCCGGTCGTGAGTGGAGCATTCATTGCAAACTCATTGAATTTGGCATCCACCGCGACCGGTGGTGGCCTGACGTTCACCACAGGCACCGATACGCTGAATCTGACTGCCGGGGCCATTCTTCACAGCGGTGCCGCCTTCACCGCGCTGATCGGCTTGGCGCCAGTTGTTGGCGCCACAACCGGAAACGGTCAGATCACGGCGGGGGGCATTACGCCAATCGCGCCGGTGGATCTTTACATCAACAACAACGCCGGTGCGGGCACCCTGACGATCAATTCCAATATCATCAACAACCCCAACAATGGCGTGCAGCCGCTGCGGCTGATCGTCACGGGTGCCGGCACCACTGCGCTTACCTCGGGGACGACGGCATTGGTGGTCAATGCGGGGCTCACCAATTTGAGCACCACGGTTACCGTTCCGGCGGGCGTTGCCACCTTCAACGGCCAGAGCGTTTCCGGCACCGGCATTCCTGGCGGCACGACGATTATCAGCGGTGGCGGTACTTCGACCATTGTGTTGTCAAATGCCGCGAACACCACCAGCAACTCGCTGCTCACCTTCGGATCGACGGGTGTGGTCACCGGACTGGCCGCCACCTTTGCTGCCGGTACCAACCCCACGTTCACACTCACCACCGGCAATACTTCCGGTCTCTATGTGGGCCAGCCCATTTCCGGCACCAACATCGCCGTAGGAGCGACGATTTCCGCCGTTACCGGCGCCAGCACCTTCGTCATTGCAGGCATTACGGCTGGTGCTGGCACGGCACAGGCGATCAGCCCTGGTTGGAGCGGCAACTCCTATGGCGGCGGCACGGTGGTCAATGGCGGCACTCTCACTCTGAATGGTCCGGCCATGGGCGCCGTGGTGATCCCCGCTTCCGCAGCCGGACTCACGATCAATGGCGGCACCGTCACCATGACCACCAACGGCGGGCAGATTGCCGCCTCCAACACCGTGACCTTGAACGGCAGTGCCACCTTGACGCTTGCAGGGGCGCTCAACAGCCTAAACGGCCTGACCTTCAACAACAATGGCGGCAGCGCCGTCCCGCCCACGGTGACCGTGCCGGCGAACACCCTGCTTACGCTGACAGGCGACATTACCGCTAGTTCGAGCAATATCGCCTCGACCTCCATCATCGCCGCAATCAGCACCCTCGACTTTGGCAGTGCAAATCGCAATATCACGGTCAACCCCATCACGGTGAACGGCCAGAGCGTGGCTCCGTTGCAGGCCACTCTGAATATCGCGGGGGCCTTCCGTGGCACTGGCGGCATCACCATCAACGGCGGTGGCGTGCTGCAACTGGGTTTCTTTGATGCTTACACGGGTACCACCACCGTGAATGCCGGCAGCACCCTGCAATTTGGCGCTGGCAGCACCGGCTCGCCGATTTCCCCGGTGAACCTTGCGAACGCCGCCTCGCGCATCAACTTGGCGGGCGTCAGCAGCGCTATCGGCAGCCTCGCCGGCTCCGGCATTGTGACCAACGCCTCCGCCACGGCAGGCACCCTGACCACGGGCTGGGACAATACCAACACCACCTTCTCCGGCACCTTCGCCCGCTTCAACGACGCCACCGGGTTCATCAACAGCCTTAGCGTGAACAAGGTGGGCTCCGGCACCTTCACCTTCACCGGTTCCGGCACCTCCACCGGCACGCTGACGGTGAATCGCGGTTCGGTCATATACGGACCCAACACGACCACGACCTTCCTGGCCAACACCCTCAACGCTTCCGGTTCCCTGACGCTGGACAACAGTGTCACCAACATCAGCAACCGCCTGGGCGGCGGTGCCATCGCCGGTGCTGGTACCGGTGCGACGCTTACCCTTGGCGGCGGCGCGCTGATCATCAATGGCAACGCCGCTGCTGGCACCACGGAGTCGCTGGGCAATGTGGTCACCCTGACCGGCGGCGCGACCAGCAGCACCTCCACCACCGTTAACGTCGCCAGTACCGCAGGACTCGTTCCCGGCATGGTCGTCAGCGGGCTGGGCATTCCTTCCGGCACGACGGTGGCCTCGATCATCAACGGCACCACTTTCGTCCTGAACGCGGCAGCCACGTTCACCACCAACGGTTTGACGATTGTCGCCGGTTCGGGCGGCGTCACCACGCCTGCGATCGGCGGCAGCACCCTGACGCTGAATGGGACTGCCGGGCAGAGCCTCATCTTCAATACTGGATCATTGGGTGCCGTGACCGCTGGTGCCTCCCTGCTGCTGCGTGGCAACAATCTCGGTGGCGCCTTTGGCACCGCCAACACCTCCAATTTCATCGCCTTAACCGCTGTGCCTGCGGGGATTGCCACCCAAGTGGGGTTGGGCGCTGGTGCCACCACCATAGGCAGCACGAGCGTCACCGTCACAGCTACCGCCGGGCTTCTGCCTGGCATGGTCGTCTCTGGAACCGGCATTCCTGTCGGCACCACGGTAGCCTCCGTATCGAGCTCCACGGTTTTTCTGATGAACACCCCGGCCACGGCGACCAACACCGGGCTCACCATCAACGCCAATGGCGGCTTTCTCACCCCGGTTCGCCCTGACATCATCGCGGACACTTCCGCCACCGGAAGTGGCACTGGCTTTGCCACTTATGTAGGTGCCAATGGAGTCCTCTCCACTGGCGGCAATGGCTTCCGCCCGCTCATCCTCAATTCGGACACCGCGCTGGCCACCTCGCTTTTGGCGAACTACAACACCGGCCTGGTGTCATCCTCCATGGGCGGCCTGATCATTGGCGCGCAAAGCACCAACAGCCTCACCCTGAATGCAAGCGGCGGGTTCACCGCGATGGGGCCGCTGGCGGCTCAGGATGTCTATACCATTAGCTCCGGCGGTATTTTGGCACTCGCTGGCAACACCGGTTTGAATGGCGGCCAGATCGCCCTGGCGGCGGTCCCTGGGTTTATCTGGACTGCCGGGCCGAGCACCACGCTGAATCTCAACAGCACCATCACTGGTTCAACCGGGGGGTTGACGATGGCGGGGAACGGCACGTTGAACCTCAATGTCCGCCAGGGCTACTCCGGCACGACCAACATCAATGGCGGCACGGTCCGGCTCGTCGGCGGCGACAACATGATTTTTGTCAATGCCATCGGCGGCAGTCAGTCACTGAATGTCAACGGCGGCACCCTTGATTTGGTTGGCCACAATCAGGCGGTTGGCGCGCTCAGCAACAGCAATGCCACGCCCGGTTCGGGTGGTGCCATCACCAGCACCTCGGGTGGCACGCTCACCTCCACCGGTGGCGGCGTTTTTGCCGGAACGTTGACGGGCAATTTGAATTTCACGCGGTCAGGCAGCACCGGGACGACGTTCGCGAGCAACAACACCTACACGGGTGCCACCATCATCCGTGGCGGCACTCTGGCCTTGCAGCAGGACGGCGCTCTCTCCGGCACCTCCGGCATCAGCAACTACTTTGGCGGGCTTACCCTCGACAACACCACCGCCGCCACCTTTGATGTCAGCCGCATCGGTGCCACGGTGCCCCTCAGTTTCCAGGGAGGCACGCTCACCTACGCCGGCTATCCGAGCGCGGCCTCGACCCAGAACCTCGGCACTGTGACCTTGGTGGGCGGCGCTGCTTCCGGCGGTGCCAACACCTTCACGGTCAACCGCGGCAACGCCAATGCATCGGCCAATCTTGTGATCAGCAACCTGGTGCCTGCCGCGAATGCCGCCGTTAACTTCACATCAGGCAGCAGCAACCTTGGCCAGGTGGGTGTCGGCGGCACGCAGATCACCCTGACCCAGATCAATGGCACCAGCACCAGCCCCGCCTCCGGGGTGCTGACCAACGGCATCATCGGCGGTTGGGCCACTGTCGGTGGCACGGACTTTGCCGGCTATGTCACGCCCAACGGCGCCCAGGGCGGCGTGGGGGCGCTGGGTTCCACGGGCTTCCCGACCTATTCGGCCAACGCGCTCATTGCGGGTGTTGCTACGGACAATATCAAAGTTGCCTCCAGTCCCGGACTCGTCACCTCGCGCACGATCAATTCCATGATGATCAGCGCCGCCTCGACCGTGACCATCAACTCCCCGTCGGACACGCTGACCATCGGCACCGGTGGTTTGCTGGCTTCCTCTGGCACGAGTGTGATCACGCTCGGCAAATTAAGCGCCGGCGCGTCTCTCAACACTCCGGCAACCTTATATTCCTATGACAACGCCGCGCTCACCATCAACAGCCAGATCGTTGACAACGGCACCGGCGCATTAACTCTCGTGAAGTCCGGTTCCAGCACGCTGACGCTGACCCCGGCCAACCAGCAAGTCGCCACAACGGCTGCTGGCACCACAGCGCTGAGTGCAATGAACAACACCGCTGGCTTGATTGTGGGACAGGCGATTTTCGGCAACGCGAACATCCCTTCGGGCACGACCCTTACCGCCATCGGCGTCGGTAGCGCTACATTGTCCTCGGGCGTGGGCGTGCTGACCGGTGCAACCACTGCCACGACCTTTGGCCCGGTGCCAGTCTCCGGAACGCTGGCTGCGGGATCAAACACCATCACGGTGGCAAGCACCAACGGCTTGACCGTCGGCTCCGCCATCAGCAGCGTGGGCAATTCCATTGCCTTGGCGGCTGGAGCGACCACCGTTGGACTCAATACCGTCACGGTGACCGCCACCGCCGGCCTCGGGGTTGGAATGGTGGTGACTGGCCCCGGCATTCCGGCTGGGACGACGATCACCGGGGTGACGAGCGGCACGGTGTTCACCATGAGCAACACCGCCACGGCGACCACCTCCGCCAACGGTTCTATCGTGGCGAACGCAGCCATCCCTGCAGGCACGATCATCACCGGGCTTACCGCCACGACCATCACGCTTTCACAGGCTGCCACGGCGGGCGGGTCGTCGATTCCGTTCTTTGTGGCACCGATCGTCCTCAGTTCAGTCGCCAATGGCACGGCTGTGGTGACCGTTGGCAGCAATGCCAATTTGGTGGCGGGCCAGGTCGTAACCGGCACGGGCGTTCCCGCCGGAACCAAGATCAACATCATCTCGGGCACCAATATCACCCTTTCGAACTCGGTCACCGCCGGAACCGTCAACCTCACGTACTCGTCATCGCTTTCGAACACCTACTCGGGCGAGACCGTGGTGAACCAGGGCACGCTGAACCTGACGGGCATCGCGGGCACCACGGTGATCCCCGGCAACCTGACGATCAACAACGCCACCGTGACCATGAACGGCAATGCCGGCCAGATCTCCAGCGCCTCCAACATCACCCTCAATGGCGGCAGCACGCTGACCCTGGTGGGCAACAACACCTTGAATGGCACTCTCACCTTCAATGCCAACGGCGCCACCGCCAACCCCTCGCTGGCCCTCGGCACCGGTGTGACGACCCTCGGCAACAACATCACCGCCGTCACCGACACCTTCGGCACTGTTCCCACCATTTCCGCCGCCTCGCCCGGCTACATCACCATTGCGGCGGACCGGACGATTTCCGTGTCCGGTCTTGCTCCGCTGGGTCTGGACATCTCCGCCCCCATCCAGGGAAGCAATGGCCTCATCAAGACGGGCACCGGCGGCCTGCGTCTGGATTCCACCGGCAACGGTTACGCTGGGGTGACCACCCTCAGCGGCGGCACCTTGTTCCTCGGTGCAACCAACGTCATTCCAGACAGTTCCCTGTTCACCATGGCCTCAGGTTCCACGCTGGACATCAACGGGTTCAGCGAAGCCATCAGCCAGCTCTCCGGCGCGGGCACCATCACCAATAACAGCACCACGGCCGGCACGCTCACCTTCGGCCTCAACAACGCCGCGACTTCTTTCTCCGGGTCCTTCAACTACTACGCCGTGGCCTCGGGCACCACACCCTTGCTCAACACCCTGAACGTCGTCAAGAACGGCAGCGGTGCCTTCGGCTTCACCGGCGCGGGCAACACCATCGGCACCTTGACCCTCAATGGCGGCGTCACCACATACTCGGGCGGCGCACAGACGGCCTTCACGACCAATATCATCAACGGCACGGCTTCGTTGGTCCTCGATAACTCAGGCGCCAACGTCAACAACCGTCTCGGTGGCCTTCTGAAGAACCTGCAGGTCGTGGGCGGCGAGTTCAAGATCATCGGCAACTCCGGTGCCATGACTTATGAGTCCATGGCCCAGTTGAACACGGCTGGCGGTCTTGCGGGCATCATCACCCTGCAGCCCAATGCCGCTTCTTCCATGGTTCTGAACTTTGGCACGGTGGCCGCCATTGCCGGCAGCCAGCCGGCAAACTTGTTGATTCGAGGCACCAATCTGGGGTCCACGCCTGGCGCGAATGTGGCCAATGTGTTTGCCACCACGACCAATCTCATTGGCGGCGTCGGCCTGCCGGGCTTCAACAACATGAGTGTCCGCCCTGACATCCTCGGGGATACTTCCGCCACTGGCACCGGCTTGGGCTTTGTCACCTATTTCCCAGGCCTGGGCTTCCGCCTGCTCAATACCTCGACGGAAATGTCGAGCTCGCTGGCCAATTCGCTCTCGAACTCCAACCTCGGTCTGACTTCTCTCAATGAGACTTTCAGCACAGATTCGGTCAACACCTTGACTTTGAACAATGGCGGTGGTCTCACCGCCTTCAATCGTGGCAGCATCATGACCATTGGCGGCAACGGCATCCTGGCCTTCACAGGAAACGCCGGCCTGAGTGGCGGCCAGGTCAGTGCGGCCGCTTCGGCGATCTTCATCCATGCCCTGGGCGATCTGGCGGTGACCAGCTACTTCACGGGGGCCAACGGCATTTCCAAGGGGGGCGCGGGCAACTTGAGCTTTAATGTGCCGCAGTACGTCACAGGCCAGATGTCGATGAATGCTGGCACGCTCACCCTCAACAGCGGCGCGGACAACACGATTGTCGTGGTCCCGACCGCGACGGTTCCCACGACTCAGGCGCTGGTCGTCAACGCCGGCACGGTGGACCTGAAGGGATTCAACCAGGCGTTTGCCGCGATCTCCAGCACCAACGCGCTGCCCAGCACCGGCGGCACGATCTTGAATTCTGGCGGTACTCCGGTCACCCTGACCTCGACCGGCGGCGGTGTCTTTGGCGGCGTGATCTCCGGCAGCAACCTTTCCTTCACCCGTTCCGGTACCACCAACACCACGCTGGTGAGTCCGCAGACCTATGACGGCGCGACGATCATCCGCGGCGGCGTCCTGCAGTTCCAGGACAATGGCACGATCGCCAGCGTCGGCACCCTCAGCAACCTCTTCGGCACGCTGCTCATCGACAACAGCCACTTCACCAACTTCAACAACACCAATCGCATTCCAGATTCGGCTCCGATCACCCTCCAGGGTGGTACGATCACCTTTAACGGAGCTCCAGGTCTGGCCTCCACGGAGACATTGGGCACCTCCACCTTGCAGCAGGGTGGCAGCACGATCAACGCCACGCCGGGCCCCATCGGCTCCGCAGTCCTCACCATCGGCAACTTGGTCACCAACAGCGCGGCCACGGTGAACTTCACCGCAGGCGCGGGCACCTTGGGGCTGGCCACCATTGGCGGTTCGCAGAACATCGCCCAGATCATCCTGTCCCAGGAGAACGGCAGCGCGGTGGCGTTGACCAATGGCATCATCGGCGGTTGGGCTACGGTCAACGGTTCGGATTTCGCAGGCTACGTGACACCTTCGGCGACGCTGGCCGTCGGCGGGGTGGGGGCGCTGACCACGACTGGCACGACCGGCTATCCCGCCTATTCGGCCAATCTGCTCACGGCAGGCCTGACCGCGGACAACATCACGATCGCGGCCAGCGTGGGGGGAGTGACGGCGCGCACGATCAATTCTTTGAGGATCAGTGCTGTCTCCACGGCCACGATGAACACCTTGGGCGACACGCTGACCATCGGCACCGGCGGTCTGCTGGCCAACGGCGCGGCAAGTGTGATCGCTGGCGGTGCGCTGACTGCAGGCCTGACCCCCAATACCGCCGCCTCCCTTTACGCCTACGCCAACGCCACGGCGACGATCAACAGCCCGATCGTCAACAACGGCACCGGAGCGGTGACGCTGGTGAAATCCGGTTCGGCTGCTTTGACTCTCCAAGTCCTGCCTACGGTTTCGGTCACGGGGAATAACACCAGCACCAATACGGTGGCGACGACAAGCACGGCTGGTTTGGCGGTAGGGATGACTTTGCCATCCCTCGTTTCGGGCGTTCCTGCCAACGCTGTGATTACGGGGATCACCAGCAGCACAGGCTTTACCGTTAGCCAGAACGCAAGCGGCGCGGCAAATACTGCCGCCAACAGCGCGTTCAGCCTGCCCAGCGCACAGGTCCTGGGCGTGACCACCGCGCTCAGCAACACCTTTACGGTTCCGGTTGGCACCATTCTGTATCCCGGCAGTATCGTTACTGTTCCGGTGGGCGGCAACACCGGCACCATCCCGGCGAACACCACGGTGGTAAGCGTATCTGGAACGACGGTCACTCTGTCCGCCGCAGTCACGGGCACAGCCGGGGCGGGAGCACTTCTCTTCGCGGCACCAGCCAACCAGACACCGGCGAGTTCCACGATTACGACCGGTACGTCGGTCGCGTTTGGCGCTGCGACAGGCCTCATGGTCGGCCAGCCTGTCAGCGGCGTCGGCGTTCCGGCGAACACCTACGTTTCGGCCATTACCGATTCGACCCACATCACCCTTTCCCAAGCAGCCACCAATGGCACCCCGAGCCTGACGTTCGCGGCTCCAGTTCCGATTTCACAGATCACCAGCGTGACCGCAAGCAGCACGGCTGCCACGGTGCCCAGCAGCTACGGCCTGGTGGTAGGTCAGCCCATCAGCGGCCCGGGCATCGCCCAGGGAACGACGGTGGCCGCCATCGTCAACGGCACCCAGATCACGCTTTCAGCGAATGCGACCTCCACGGCCTTCGGCAACGCCTACTACGGTGTGGCTCCGATTGGTCTCACGGTTCAAGGCGCGACCCTCACCAACGCCAGCACCACTGTGACCGTGGCCAGCACGGCGGGCCTTGCTCCGGGCCAGTCGGTCAGCGGGCTCGGCATTCCTTTCGGAGCGACGATTGCCAGCGTCACCAACGGCACCACCTTTGTTCTGTCGGCGGCCCCGAGCGTGGGAGCGAACGTAATCACTGCCCCGATCACCATCGGCGCGCCGCTGGCCTCGGCTGCGGGCGCTGTCGCCAACCTCGCTGCCACCACCACGGCCAGCTCGAACATCGTCACCGTGGCCAGCACGGTAGGCATGTACGTTGGCATGCCGGTCGGCGACGGCGGCGTGAAACTGCCTGCCAATGAATTCATCACCGCCATCACCGGTGCCACCACCTTCACTGTGACCACCGGCACAGGTGTGTTAGCGGGAACACCGACCCTGGCCACGACCGCCCCGGCGGTTGGCGGCTATTCCAACCTCTACACCGGCGGCACCGTGGTCAACCAGGGCCAGCTCAGCCTGAGCGGCATCCTCGGTTCGATCCAGGTGCCTGGCAACCTCACCATCAACAACGCCACCGTGGCCATGCTGGTTAACCCGGGCCAGATCGCCAGCGCCGCCAACCTCAACCTCAACGGCGGCAGCGTATTGAACTACATCGGCAATAATGCGACCACCGGCGCGCTGACCTTCACCAACAACGGCGGCATCGTCACTCCGACCGTCAGTGCGTCCGGCAATACCGCGAGTTCCGCCACGGTGGCGGGCGGTAATGTGGTCACCGTTACCAATACTGGGCTTACGGTGGGCATGCAGGTCACCGGCGCGGGCATCCCTGCCGGTACCACGATCACCTCGCTCAATGGCGGCACCACCTCGATCACCATTTCCAACCCCGCCATTGCAACGACCTCGGCCAACACCCTGAACTACGGTTCGCTGAACTTCGGGGCCGGCAGCAGCATCACTTCGGTGAATGACAACTTCAGCTTCACTCCGACCATCACCGGCGGTCTGGACTTGGCTGGTGCGGCCCGCACCGTCACCACCTCGGGCCTGTCCCCGGTTGATCTCATCATCAGCGGCGTGCTGACCAATGGTTCCATCATCAAGGCTGGCGCTGGCTCGCTGGTTATGAGCGGTGCAGGCAACTATGCGGGCGGCACCGATTTGCAGTCCGGCAACCTGATCATCGGCGCCAATACCACGCTCCAGGGGGGGGTGTTCATCAATGGCCCGCTCGGCACTGGCACCTTGCAGTTTGACGGCCCCACCGCTGTCCTCACGGGTGCCAACACGACCTTTTACAATGCCATCACGGTCACCGCCAGCGCGCCGAGCAACACGCTGGTCATTGGCGGGGTGACTTCGGCCAACAACCTGGCCATCAACGGCCTGGTCACCTTCGCCGGCGCGGGTGCCAACACCATCAACGTGCAAAGCCCCGCCGTGGTCGCCACCCTGGGGGCGGCCTACACCGGCGGCTTTGCCTTCACCAAGACCGGCGACGGCGTCCTGGCGCTGTCGAACATCGGCAACACCTACACCGGTGCCACCACGGTCAATGGCGGTACGCTGCGTCCCGGTGCGACCAATGGCCTCTCCCGCTTCTCCCAGGTCATTCTCGGCGCTGGCGGTACCCTGGACCTCAACACCACGAATTTTGTCACGGGCTCCCTCACCGGCACCGGTTTGGTGACCAACAATGCCGCCGCGTCCACCCTGTCCACGGGCTTCGACAACACCTCGTTTGCCTTCTCTGGTGCCTTCGGCAGCGGCAACCAGAACGCCACCAACTTCAATCTCCTCAAGCTCGGCACGGGAACGATGACGGTGAACAGCAACACCGCCGTCACGGGCACCAGCCAAAGCTCAACGTTGACGGGCACCCTGACGGTGGAGCAGGGTGGGTTCACCTTGAATGGCGCGGCTGGCACGACCCGCTTCGCGACCTACACACTCCTTCCCGGCGGCACCCTGACGCTGGACAACAGCACGACCAATCTGAACAACCGCCTCGGCAGCGGCGTTCCCACTCACTCTCTCACACTCACCGGCGGTACGCTGAACATCATCGGCAACGCTGCTGCGGCAACCAGCGAAAGCATCGGCACCGGCATCCTCGGGCAGATGAACGTCAACAACGGTGCCAGCACCTTCACCTTGACGGCCAACGCATCCCAGCCGCTGACCTTCTACGCTGGCATTGTGCAAGGCCTGTCCGGCGGCGGCACCCTGCTGCTGCGTGGCTCCAATCTCGGCGGCACACCGGGCAATGGCACGGCCAACTTCTTTGCGGGCGGCCCGGGTGCCACCCTGCTGCCTCCAAACTTCGCTTCCATCCCCCTCAACGGCGGCGGCGGCTTGGATGGCTCGACCACCCTCAGCATCCGGCCTGACGTCATCGCGGACACCAGCGCCTCCGGCAACGGCACCGGCCTCGCAACCTATTCCACCAGCGGCGGCTTCCGCCCGATCACCTCGGCGGAACTGGGCGCCGGCTTGTATCGCGCGATCGCCACCACTGCGAACATTGGCATCTCCGCCAGCCAGGCCTTCGGCACCCAGACGGTGAACACCCTGACCTTCAGCGGCACAGCAACCCTCTCCGGAATCGGCAACACCGCCACGCTCAATCCCAGCATCGGGGCCATTTTGGTTCTCCCGGGCGGCGGGGCCAAGGGGGTGTCTGGTGGTATTCTCACGGCGACCGGCAACCAGCTCATCATCCATCAGCTCGACACGGTCAACACCTTCAACATCAACAGCAACCTGACCGGCTCGAACGGCTTCATCAAGACCGGCGCGGGGGCCGTGAGCCTCAATGCGCAGTCGTTCATCACCCAGGCCTCGAACACGACGATGAACGCCGGAACGCTGATCTTGAACAGCGGCGTTGCCAACACCCTGGTCGTGCTGCCCACCATCACGGTTCCCAGCTTGGTGACGTTCGGACTCAACGGCGGTACCGTGGATCTGGCTGGCAACAGCCAGGCGGTTGCCGGGTTCAACAGTGTCAACCCGCTGGCCACCATGGGCGGCACCATCCTCAACAATGGCGCAGGGGCCGCCACCCTGACTTCCACCGGAGGCGGCACCTTTGGCGGCGTGATCTCCAACAGCGGCACCGGCGGTGTGCTGAGCTTCACCCGTTCGGGAACCACCACCACCACGCTGACCAGCAACAACACCTACGGCGGTGCGACCATCGTGCGCGATGGCACGCTGTCCTTGCGCGATCAGGGCGCGCTTGCCAACACCACCGGTGTCACCTTGTTCTACGGCGGTCTGCAGCTTGATGACACGGGCCTTTATACCGCCTCCGTGCTGGCTGCCCAGCGTGTGACGGCTGGCATCACCTCGCAGGGTGGCACCTTGACCTACCTGGGCGCGCAATCCGCCGCCTCGACCGGCACCCTGACTCTGACTGGCGGTGCCAATTCGGGCGGTGCCAACACCATCGCCGTGACCCCTCTCGGGGTTGGTGCCAATACACTGACCATCGCCAACCTGGTGCGCAGCACCATTGGCACGACCATGAATTTCTCCGCCACGAACCTGGGCCTGGCCGGCGTCGGCGCTCCTGGCCTCCCGCAAGTTTTCCTCACCCAGCTCAACGGCGGCTCGCCCACGGCGGCGCTGACCAACGGCATCATCGGCGGCTGGGCCACGGTGAACGGTACCGACTTCGCCACCTATGTGACCCCTGGCGTGTCGCAGGGCGGCGTGGGTGCGCTCGGATCGAACGGCTTCGGCAACTACGCGGGCGTGGCCACCGGCACGGCGACCCTGCTCAGCGCGGGCGTGGCCACGGATAATATCACGGTGGCGGCCAGCATCACGGATGTCGGTGCGGCGCACACGGTCAACTCGCTACGCATCAGCGCGGTTTCGACGATCACGCTTGCCTCCGGGGAGACCTTGACGCTCGGCACGGGCGGCCTGCTGGCCAACGGCGCGTTGAGTGTCATCACCGGCGGCACGGGCCTCACGGCTGGTGCGGGGAATGAACTGTTTGCCTATACGAACAACACGTTGACGATCACCAGCAACATCATCGGGGCGAGCACCTCGCTGGTGAAATCCGGCAGCAGCACACTGACACTGAACCCGGCTGCGGCGAACACCTATGGCGGCAACACATTTGTGGACCAGGGCACCCTGTCTCTCGGCGCTGCGGCGGGCATCGTGTCAGCTCCTGGCAACTTGACGATCAACAACGCGACGGTCTCGATGGTCAACCAGGGGCAGCTTGCCGCCTCGGCGATCGTCACCCTCAATGGCGGCAGCACCTTGACCACCGCCGGTACGAACACGCTCGCCAGCCTGACCTTCAACGGCGTGGGTGGCGCGGCAACCCCGACGGTGGCGACGGCGACGATTCTGACCTTGTCCGCAGCCGGTGCCATCACCGCCGTGAATGACACCCTGAGCTTCACGCCGACCATCTCCGGCACCGCCCTGGCGCTCAGCAACGCCGCCCCTGTCATCAGTGTCTCGGGACAGTCTCCCGACAGCTTGATCATTTCGGCACCGATCACCAGTGCGGGTGGTGCGATCACCGTCTCCGGTGGCGGTTCGCTCGTCCTCACCGGCACCAACACCTTCACCAACGGCATCAATCTGAGTGCCAATACGTCGCTCATCATCGGCAACGCCGCCGCGCTGGGCACGGGGACGCTGACGATCGCCGGCAACACGGCCTCGATTCAGGGCGGTGCCGCGGTCACGGTCACCAATGCGATCACTGTTACCGGCGCTACCGAGGCCCTCAACTTTGGTCTGGCGACGAGCGCCCTGAACTTGAACGGTGCGATCACCTTTGGCGTGGCCACGCCCGCGATCACGGTGCAGAATCCCAACGTGATCGATGTGGTGAGCACCAATACCGGCTTTGCCGGGGCGACGCTCACCGGATTCACCCTGAGCGGCCTGGGCACGCTGGCCATCTCATCCACCTCCAACCCTCTGCTTACCGCTGGCGGCACCGGCATCACGATCAACGGCGGCACGCTGCGTGCGGACAGCCAGTATGCACTCGGCGGATCGTTCTACACCTCGGGTTCGACCATCACCCTGGCGGGCGGTGCTTATGCCACGAACATCACCAACGTTTTCGTGCAGAATCCGGTCAGCGTGACCGGTGATGCCTATATTAATACCGTGCTGGGTGGCACGGCGATCGGGCCGGTGACACTGGCCAGCGCTGCCACGCGCAACCTTGGCTTCGGTGGCGCCAGCCAGACCAATATCCTCGGCAACCTGACCTTGACCAGCACGGCCACGACGATCTTCACGACCACCAGCGCCATTGTTTCCGGCATTCTGGCGGGAACCGGCACTTCACTGGCCAAGGAAGGAACCGCGACGTTGACCGTGGCGGGCACCGGCTCCGCGTACGCGGGTGCCATCACCGTGGATCAGGGCACCCTGGCCTCGTTCAATGCGGGAACACCGTTTGGCACTGGCAGTTTCACCGTCAATCCGGCTGGTGTGCTGCGCCTCGCCAGCGCTGCCAACGTGGTGGGCGCTGCCACCGTCACCATCAATACTGACAATTCAGGCCTCGGGGTGCTTGGTCTCGCCTACAATGGCGCGGCTCCTGCCCATACCACCTTTGCCACCACCAATAGCAACTTTGGCGGTGTTCTGGCGGTGGATATGGTGGGCTTCAGCACGGCGCTCAACCTCACTGCGTTTACCGGCGCCAATGTCATGCTCGGTTCAACGATCGGTGGCAACTACACTGCCTCCAGCCTGACCACTTCGGGCACCGCCTATCTCCTCGGCGGCGGCGGCGGCACCCTGAACATGAACAGCCAGGCGCTCAACGCCTCAGGCAACTCGGTGATCATCGGCGCGACCAACGCGACCTCTGGTGTCACCCTCATCAACAATACCGGCACGGTGGTGTTGAACACCACCAGCGGCTACACTGGCGGCACCACGCTCAACGGTGGCGTGGCCCTCCAAATCGGCAACAGCGCCGCGCTCACCGGCACGGGTGGCATCATCTTCAATAACGGCACCTTGCAGCCGGATGCGACCGGCCTGCCACTGCTCCTGCCAGCGCGCAACGTAACCAATAATATCAGCTTCACCGGTGGCACCACGGGCTCCTTCCTCGCCGATGCGTTCATTGGTGGCGCGACTGATCTGATCCTCTCAGGCACGGTGAACCTTGGCGGTGCCTCCAGCCGCGTGCTCAATGCGGCCAGCGTGGCCCGTCAGCTCCGCATCACCGGCCAGGTCACTGGCAGCGCCGGATTGACCCTGAGCGGTGGCGGCATCCTCAATCTGAGCAATGGCACCAACAACTACACGGGCAGCACCACTTTGATCAGCGGTACCTTGATTGCCAGCGCAGCCGGGGCTTTGCCAACGGGTTCCTCCGTGGTCTTTGGCGGCGGCACCTTTGCCGGCTATGACGCCTCCAGCACGGTCACCAACAACTTCTCGCTCCTTGGCAATGGCACCTTCGATGTCGGCCAGGGCGTGGCGCTCACCCAGGCAACTGGCGTGATCAGCGGTTCCAGCAACATTGGCACCCTGACCAAGATCGGCCAGGGCACATTGTTCCTCACTGGCACCAACACTTTCGGCCCCGTGACGGGTGCGGCGGCGGGCGCGGTCACCATCAATGTGGGCGCCATCAGCATCAGTTCCGATGCCAACCTCGGCAATCCGAACCCCACGACATTCGGCAATACCCCGGTGCCTGCCGGCGGCATCACCTTCAACGGCGGCCAGCTCCTGGTCACCAGCAGCATCACCACGGACCGTGTCATCACCATGACGGGCGCGGGCACGATCAATGTCCCCGCCGGACAGACCTACACTGTCAATGGCGCCACCACTGGCGCGGGCGTGCTGACGATTGCCGGCACCGGCACCACGGTGTTCAACAATTCCGCAAATGCCAGCACCACGACGACGATTGCCGGTGGCGCCACCCTGCTTACCCAGGCCACTGGCGGCACGCCGTTCGTCACGGGCACCTTGAACATCAATGGCGGCACGGCCCAGGTCAACACGGGTGGTCCGGGTGCCGCCTTCACCCTCACGACTCTGAATTACGGCGGCGGCGCCTACCTGAGTCTCACGGCTCAGCAGGGCAATGACATCCAGGTCACCGCCACGACCCTGGGCCGCACCGGCACGGGCACCCTGGTCATTGTCCCCGGTGCCAGCGGCAGCATTGGCAACACCTTCGATGCCGATGCCCGTCTCCTCGGTACCACCATCCTGGGGCAGCCCACCACATTCGCCGCTGGTCTCCAGACGATTAATAACATCGGTGTCGGCACCAACTCCGGCATCGTCGCCCCGTCGATCGTGCGCATGGCCTCCCCGACCAACCCCACGGCTGATTTCGTCACCTACGACCCGGTCGTCGGCTTCACCACCGCCGCACCGATCTCACTGCTGACCAATACCTTCAGCGGTTCGACGAATTCGAGCGTGGCCACGATCACATCGCCCACATCCGTCGGCGTGGGGGCCACGGCCAGTGTCTTCGGCGTCAAGACCGTATCCAGCATCAGCAATGGCACCCTGCGCCTCCGCTCGGTGACGACGACTGACGAAGGCGGCGTCCTGATCAACGGCGTGGGCGCGGCCGCTCCGGTCATCAGTTCCAACCTGGTGTTTGGCAACACCAACCTGACGGCTCCCGTTCCGACCCTGGGTGAAGGCCTTGTGTACGTCAGCGGTGGCTACAGCAGCGGCACGGCGACGATCAGCGGCAGGATTTTTGCCAACGGCCTGACCAAGTTCGGGGCCGGCACCCTGCTTCTGTCCGGCACCGGCAACGATCTCGAAGGCACGACCAACATCAACTCCGGCACCTTGCGGCTCGGTTCGGTCAGCAGCGGCCCGGTCGCGGGCACCCTGGCATTGAATGATGTGGCCACTCTTGATCTGGCCGGAGCGGCGGCATCCATTGGCAACTTGGCGGGCTCCCAGGGCATCATCACCAACCTCAGTGCTGGCAGCGGCGTGCTTTCCGTCCTTGGCTCCCAGAGCACCACCTTCTCGGGCAATATTTACGATGGCGCAGGCACCACCTCGCTCATCAAGAGCGGCGGCGGCACCCTGACTGTCGGCTTGCTGACGGCAGGCAACATCAATGCGGGAGTCAACACCTTCACCGGCGGTACCACGGTTTATGGCGGCAGCCTTGTCGTGCAGAACCCCTTCGGCTTGGGCGGTGGTCCCATGCTGGGCGGGGTTCCTGTCCCGGTCGGCACGCCCGGTGCCACCTACACTACCCCCGGTGCGGTGACACTCTTTGGCGGCACGCTGAACCTTCAAAGCAACGGCAGCACCGTCAACAGCACCATCATATTCGGCAATCCGACCACGAATGGTCTCAATGTCGTGGTCAGCAGCAGCGCCACGATCAACGTGGACCGCCCCAGCGCCAACAGCGGCAACGCCATTCAGATCAATAATCTGTCGATGGGTAATGAGACACTCACGGTATCGGGTGGTAACAGCTATCGACTGAAGGTGGCGGGCACCACCACGTTGGGCGGCAGCGCCGGCGTCTTCAGTCTGGCGAGCGCCGCCCCGGTGGCGCTTGAGCTCGCCGGTCAGATCGTCGATGGCGGCAGTGGCTACGGCCTCACCAAGGCCGGCACTGGCACGCTTATTGTTTCCGGCACCAACAACACCTACACTGGCGGCACCACGGTGCTGGCGGGCTCCCTTCAGGTCACCGGCACCAGCGGCACCCCGCTCGGCACGGGCGCGGTGATTGTGAATCCAGGCGCGGCCCTGCGCATTGCGGACAACGGTAGTCTCACCGGCGTATCCGGTTTGCAGGTGTACAGCAGCCCGGCTGCTTTCGGGACCGTCACCCTGGATGGCAACAACGTCAGCGTTGGCTCGCTGGTCAACAACGCCATCAACTCACCTTTTGGTGGCATCATTGGCCTCACCACACCGTACTTCGACGGGGTGATCAACCAGTCGGTCTCGGGCAAGGATCAGTATCTGGGTTCCATCGGCGGTGTGAATACTACCACGGAGTTTATTGGCTCGATCACGGCAGGTCCGACGGGGGCGCTGGGCAACAGCACGCTGTTCTCCGCCACCGGCAGCACCGGCACCTACCGTCTGTCCGGCGGCACCATCAACCTCACCGGTCCGGACAACACTCTTTCCAGCACTAACATTCTGATGGTGGGTGCGGCGGCCAGAACACTGACCACTGGTACCGTCGCCCCGACCGGTGGCACGATCACCTTGAACGTGCGCAATTCCAACAGCTACAGCTCGGGAACCATCCTCAACAATGGCAGCGTCCTGAACGTGCAGGTCGGTGGTGACCCTGGCGGTTCGACGCCGCTGGGCACGGGTGCGGTGGAAGTGATGAACGGCAGCACCCTGAGTTATCAGAACGCCACGGGATCGGCTTACAATGCCAACACCAGCGCCAATGCCAACACCTTCAACCTGCGCGTGGGCGGCACGATCAACCTGGACTACACCACCGCTTTCACCGGAGCCGGTGGCCAGGGCAAGTGGGCTGATGCCACTGGCATCGCCCTGAATGGTGGAGCACTCCGTCTGCTGGGCACCCCGAACCTTGCCACCACCGAGACAATTGGCACGGTGCAGACGTTCCTCGGCTCCGGCGGACTCACGGTCGCACGTGCTGCCGGCGCGGGGTCAGCCACCTTGACGGTCGGGGGCATCACCCGGACTGACGCTTCCAACAACACCCGTGGCACCTTGCTGATCTCGACCTCGGGCGCGGCCACGATGGGCGTTCCTGCGGCGACGGTGACCAGCTATGACCGGCTGGTGGTGAGCGGCGGGCTGACCAATATTTTGGGCAGCACCGGCGCGGCCGTGACCCGCGGCGGCACGACGAACAACGGTACCAGTGTGACTCTGGGCGGCATGCTGCCACCCTGGATTATCGACGTCACGAACAACACCTTCGTGGGCTACAACCCGACCAACAGCGTCCTCGGTGGCAGCGATACCGGCTTCCAACCGTTGACCGCTTTCACCGCAACCCCAGGTGTGGGCCAGATCGCTTACAACACCAATGCCCTTACCATCAGCACGGCCACCACGGACATTGTCGATCTCTCAGCGGCGGTGGCATTGACCGGAGCTTCCAGCGCGTATGCACTGCGCACCTCCAGCAACGTGACCGGTGCCTTCACCTTGAGCCTGACCAGCGGTGGTTTGATCATCAATGGCAGCGGCGCCGCCGTCACCATCAACGCGAACCTGTCCACCGCAGGCGAAATGGTTCTCTACACAACGGCCGAGACGAGCTTCATCAACCTCATCAACGGCACCATCAGCGCCACTGGATTGACCAAATTTGGCACCGGCGACATTCAGATCAATGGCGACAACCGGGGCACGCTCACCGGTGATATGGTGGTCAGCGGCTTCAACTGGTTCCGCCTGGGCAACCAGTATGCCCTGGGTGGCAGCCTGACCAATCCCTACACAGCGGGCAATAACGTGATCCTCAATGGCGGCCAGCTCTTTAGCTCCACCTCCACCTATTATCAAAGCGGGCTGGTGCTGAATTCCGATTCTCAGCCCAACCTTAACGGCAGCGCCTTCACCACGTTGACGATTAACGCCTACAGTTCCAACCCGAACCACACCCCGGTTGTGTTCAGCAACTCCGCCAACGCCACTGGCGGCTCGATCTTTGGAGCCTCCACCTTCAATGGTCCGGTCTCGTTTGAAATCACCGGCGGCACTGTCAACCTTCTCGGCGGTCTTAGCGGGTCGGGCTCGATCCAAAAATGGGGCGGCAGCATTGTTGCCGTCGGAGGCAATTCATCTGGCTACACGGGCAGCACCTTGACCGTGAATCAGGGCACCTTCATCTCCCTCAATGGCGCCGTGGGCGGTTCTTCACCCAATAACCAGACGCCCCTGGGCACCGCTGCCATCACCGTCAATCCCGGCGGTATCTTCCGCATGGCCGGTCCCCTCACCAATACCATCACCCTCAACAGTGACGGTGCTGGCTTTGCGGTCCTCGGCCTCGATTACAACCCCGGCCCGAGCGGTTCCCTGCCCAGCGTCACCTTCAACAGCAACGGCGGGCCATTCACCGGCACGATCGCCATTGACGTGGTCGGCTTCTCCAAGGCCATTGACCTGAGCACCTACGGCGGCGGCAATGCCTACCTGGGTTCCAATGTAAACGGCAACTACACCGCCTCCAGCCTCACTCCCAGCGGCAATATCTTCCGCCTTGGCACGGGCAACGCCACCCTGCAGATGAACAGCCAGGTGCTTACCGGTTCCGGCAATTCGCTGCAAATTGGCGCGGTCAACAATACCATCGCCGCGCAGAGCATTAACCTCACAAACAATGGTGGCACCGTTGCCATCAACGCCGTTGCCCCCAGCAACGTGTTTGACGGTGGCGTCACCATCAACACCAGCGCGAACTTGCAGATCGGTGCCCCTGGTGCCCTCGGTACGGGTGCCGTCACGTTCAATGGCGGCACCCTCCAGCAGGACAACAGGATCGGCCTGGTTGGAGCGCTCCAGCCCATCAACCTGAGCAACCCGGTGAACTTCACCGGTGACGCCGCCTTTGGGGTGGCAGCCAGCCCTGATTTGACGCTCTCCGGCATCGTCACCCTCGGTCAGGGCACGGGCTCCACGGTGCGCACGATCACCCAGACCAGCACCACCGGCAATCTGATCATCTCCGGCAACGTCGTCAATGGCGTGGGCGCGGGCCCCGGCAGCTTCGTCAAGGCGGGTGCCGGCGCTCTTCAGCTCACCGGGCTGAACGGCTCCAGCTACAGCGGCCTGACTCAGGTCAATGCCGGTACGCTGGTGATGAACAGCGATGCCAATATCTCCTCCAACTCACCGCTGGTGGTCCTCAACGGCGGTGCGGTGGGCTTCTGGAATGCCGTGGCGCTGCGTCCGACCTATAATTATGCCAACGATGCCGTGGCCGGTACCCCCTGGGTTGCTCCGACTCCTGCGGCGACCTGGACGACCAATGAGAACTATCTGCTCACCGGCAGCCAGACTTCGGGTGCGGGCTTTGACATTGGCGCGGGCCTAGTCATGACCGAAGCCGTTAATTCCAATATCAGCGGCAGCGGCACCCTCTTCAAGACCGGCTTCGGCACCCTGGTGCTCAATGGTGTGAACTCGGAATTCGCCACCCAGGTCAACGGTGGTGTGGTCAGCGTAGGCAACAACGCCAGCCTCGGTGATACCGTGGCCAACAGTGCCATGTTCTTCCTCAATACCTCCAGCAGCAGCGTTCTCCCTGCGACGATGCTGATTACCAGCTCGTTCGCCACTTCGCGCGGCATCAACAGCCGCTCCAATGAAGGCGGCACCATTGACACCGCGGCAGGGGTGACACTTACCTATTCCGGCGTCAACACTCTGGGCACTGGCACGTTCTGGAAAATCGGCCAGGGCACGATGCTGATCACTGGCGGCGCCCAGACCGGCGGCCAGTACACCATCAGCGGCGGCGGCACTTATGCGTCAGTCGTCAATCAGCCGTTCAGCACCACCTCTCCTGTCACCATCAACGGCGGTACTCTGAGCCTGCTTCAGCCGAACAGCCCCACGGCAGGCGTCGCCGTGGCCACCAGCGGTAACATCAACTATGGTGCCGGCTCCTACATCAGCTTGCAGGATAGCACGGGTTTCAGCACGCAGTTGAGCACCACCGGCAGCCTGAACCGCTCCAATCAGGGTACCTTGGTCGTCCAGGCGGTCAACGGTCAGCTCGGAGTGACCGCCACACGTGGCGAGCGCTTCCTGGCTTCCAACATCAATGGCGTGCCCAACACCGGCATCAACACGGTCGGCGTTGGCATCATTCCTCCCAGCATCATCGGTGCGACGGATACACTCGGTGATGCCGGCTTCCTGACTTATGGCACCACAGCCCAGGGGGTCATCACGGGCACCCCAACCAGCACCTTGACCAGCCTGTCCGGACTCAATCCTGCGGGCGTGGCGAACATCACCACGCCGCAGACGCTTACCGGCAGCAATCTCGTCAACTCCTTGCAGACCAGCCAGAACATCTCCGGCGGCACCCTGCGTATTGGCAGCTTTACCAACTTCAATGAAGGCGCCGTGCTCATCAACGGAGCCGGTGGGGCCGCACCGGTCATCAGCAGCAATCTGGTGTTTGATCCCACCTTTGCGAGCTCGACTGTGAACCTCACCGGCATGACGACGAACGGCACCAGCACCGTCACTGTCAGCAGTGCCGCGGGATTGACGGCGGGCATGGCGATTGCGGGCACCAACATTCCGCTTGGCACCGTGATCAGTTCGATCAACGGCACCACCTTGGTGTTGAGCCAGGCTGCCACCGGCTCGGGATCGGGCTTGACCGCCGCCGCCGCTCTCAGCAATCTCCAGGCCGTGGCCGCCACGACGCCGGTCAATGGCATCAATCTCACCGGGATTTCCACCAACGCAGGCACGACGGTGGCCAGTGGCAACAGCACCACCAGTGCCAGCACCACCGTGACGGTGACAAGCACTGCGGGCCTCGCCGTTGGCTCCGTGGTGTCCGGTGTGGGCATTCCCACCGGGGCTACTGTTGCCTCCATAACGAACGGCACGACCTTTGTGCTTTCGGCCGCCGCCACTGCCACCGGCACTCCCTCCCTCAATTTTGCGGGACAATCTCTGACGGCTGCCGCGACCCTCCTTGGCGGTCCTACCGTCACCGTTGCGTCCACTGCCTCCCTGGCGGTTGGCATGCTGGTCACGGGCGCTGGCATCCCTGCGGGTGCGACCATTGCCGCCATCACCAGCGGCACCACGTTCAATCTTTCCGCGCCGGCGACGGCTACTTCGGCGTCGGTCTCGCTGGTGGCGGGTGCCAATGCCATCACCGTGCCGAGCACCAACGGCCTGGTTCCTGGGATGGCTTTGACTGGTTCGGGCATCACTGCCGGCACGCTCATCGCCTCCATCGGCACTGGTGTCATTTACACCAACGTGGCCGCAACCAGCGGACTGGCGGCTGCTCCCGTGGTGGCAAATTTGACGGCTACTCTGGCCCTCTCCAATGCCGTGACCGTCAATGGCACCCCGATTGTGACTGTCGGCAGCACGGTTGGGTTGATGCCAGGCATGCTTGTCAGCGGAACTGGCATTGCGGCTGGTACCGTCGTGGCGTCGGTGACGAGTGGCACGACATTGCTTCTCAGCGCCAACGCTACCGCCAGCGGCGTGGCGACCCTTACCTCGACCTTTGGCAGCAGCACGTCGGGTGAAGGTCTTCTCTATGTCGCCGGCAACTACACCGGCGGTGCGCCCGCCACCGTCAGCGGCAACATCACCGCCAACGGCTTCACCAAGTTTGGTCCTGGCAATCTGCTCCTGAGCGGCACCAACTTCATCTCTGGCAACTTGGTGATGCATCAGGGCACCCTGACCCTGGGCAGCCAGTTGGCTGTCACCCCCCAGATCACTAACCTCGTGCTCAATGACACGGCCACCCTTGATCTGAATGGCTCGAAGCTGGCCTTCGCCTCGCTGGCCAACTCCAGCACCACGGCGGGCGGTTTCGTCACCAACAACGGCGGCGCGCCAGGAACCTTCGTGGTCAACGGCACGGCCAGCACCACCTTCGCGGGCCAGATCATCGATGGCACCAGCACCTTGGCACTGGTGAAGAGCGGCACCAGCACTCTCACCCTGGGCGCGCAGAATGCGAACTTCACCAACGCCGGCAACAACACCTTCTCAGGTGGTGTGACCCTGAACCAGGGCACCCTGACCGTGAACAATCCATTCGGCCTGGGTGGCGGTCCGGTGCTGAACGGCGTGCCGGTTCCTCTGGGCACCCCAGGCGCGACCTACGCCACCACCGGTGATGTCAACCTTGTCGGCGGCACCCTGTCGCTCCTGAGCAACGGCGGCGGCATCAACGGCACCATCATCCTCGGCAACCCGACGACCAATGGCGTCAACATGAACCTGTACGGCCCCGTCGCCATCAACGTCAACCAGCTCACTGCCAATACCGGCAACGGCTTCCAGATCAATAACCTGTTGCTGACCGAAAACGCCCTGACGATGTCGGCCGGCGGCAACAGCTATCGTCTGCGCGTGGCCGGCACCACCAACATCCCGGGTGCGTTCGTGACCATCAATAATGGTTCGGACGGCCCCAGCGGCATCCTGGAACTCAACGGACCGGTGACCGGCACTGGCGCTATCGACAGGATTGGCATCACGACCGCCATGCGCAACCGTGAACTGGTTCTGACCAACCCCAACAACACTTACTCTGGCGGCACGAACATCCTCGGCGAGGTCCAGGTGACCGCGACCACCGGCACGCCGCTGGGAACCGGACGGGTCAATGTCATGCCTGGTGGTCAACTTCGCCTTGCCGGTGCCGGCAGCCTGGGTGGTGCTCCGTTGCAGACGCTGGCCCGCGCCACCTCCACACCCCAGATCGTGCTCGACACCAGCTTTGACCCTGGCAGTGGTGGTACCAACTTGCTGACGGCCAGCAACTTCAGCAGCGCGTATCCCGTGAGCCTGGGCTTCAGCCAGTCGTTCTTCAACACCGCTCTGAACCTGGCCACCATCGGTGACGGGCATGCCTTCCTGACCGGCGGTCTCACCAATGGTGGTGAGTATGCCTACATCGCGCCCACCCTCGGTGCGGGATTGGCGGATTCCCATACTCCTGGCCAGGCTGTCTATCGTCTGGCCGGTGCCACCGACACTCTGGTCCTCTCTGGCGCTGACAATGTGCTTACCGGCTCTGCGTTCCTGCAGGTGGGTGCACCGACTCAGAACATTTTGGGTGGCATTGCCCAGCTCAATGGCACCGTCGCCATTCGTAACTCCAACAACTTCACCGGTGGTACCCAGGTCTCCAAGGGTATCACCCTGTCGCTGGATGTAGGCGCGGGGATCAACGGCCAGACGCCTGCCGGGTCGGGCTACATCGAAGTGTACGGTAGTCTCCAGACCGGGGCGCCCTCGGGCTTCTCTGGTGTCGCATCGTTCGTGAATGCCACTACCGGCAACAACAGCAATGTCATCATCCTGCGTCCTGGTGCCACCCTCACCATCAACGACGTGACGGGCAGCAATCCTGCGGGCGGTCAGGGCCGCTGGTCGGATTCCCAGGCCGTGCAGATCAACGGTGCCACCTTCCAGTTCAACGGCGCCGGGGTTGCCGTCTCCTCGGAGACCGTTGGCAATCTCAATGTTAGCAAGAACGGCACCGTGACCTTGGTCAAGGGCGCCGCCCCAGGAGCCGTGACACTATTCTCCAACGGCATTACCCGCGATGGCCCGAGCACGGTCGGACTTGCCGGCTACTCCGCCACGACGTTGAACAGCGGCACCGGAACCGGCTATGCGGGTGCGGGCACCCTCCAGATCAACCTTGGCACGGCTCTCGACCTCGGCGTCCCTGTGGCGCATTCGATCGCCAGTGCTGTCACCGTTGCCGCCAGCACCACCGTGACGGTCAGTTCCACCGCCGGTCTCGTCGCCGGTGAGTTCGTAGAGGGCCCCGGCATTCTCAGTGGCACAACGATCTCTTCCATTACTGGGACCACCATCGTCCTTAGCCAGGCGGCCACGGCTGCTGGCACGGTGACTCTCAGCACCTTCGCCACCCCGACCAGCTATGAGCGTTACGTGGTCAACACCACCCCAGTGACTCTTAATGGCAACGTGGTCATCGGCACGGGTGTGACCGCAGGCATCGCCACCGCAGGCATGGCAGCGCCATGGATCGTGGACGTCAAGGACAACACCTGGGTCAGCTATAACCCCATCACCGGCGTCAACTCCGGCTTCCAGCCCATTCTGGCTCTGCCGCACGGCGCCAACGGCTCCACCGCGCTGAATTTGAATCCGGGTGTGGGCAACGTCGCCTTCTCCAAGTTCCAGGACACCCTCGGTGTCACGACACCCACCCTGATAAACATCGGCAGCACGGGAACGGATACCGTGAATATCCAGAACAGCACGACCCCCACCGTCAGCACAGCCACCACACTGACCTTGGCGGAAACCCCGAGCCTTTACGCCTTGCGCGTTGTGGCGTCAGGAAACGCAACGGCCAACATCAACACCACCCTGACGATCGCGCAGGGCGGTGCCTTCACTACCATCACCGACGTCAGCGGCGGCCTCATGATGCTGAATTCATCGCCAACCGTCGCCGCAACCACCAGTGGCACCAACAAGATCGACATCCAGGCGAACCTGAACTTCAACAACGGTTCGCCGGTTGAGGCCGTCATCTACACCACGGGAACAGGCAACAGCGTCGCCAACACCACAACTGTACTGAATGTCATCAATCAGATCAGCGGCAATATCACCGCCGCTGGCCTCACGAAGTTTGGCTCCGGCTGGCTCCAGCTCATTGGTGAAAACAACATCACCGCACCTGTCACCGTCAACAACGGCATGCTGTATGTGATGAACACCCTGACCGGGACCGGCAACACCACCTATGGCACCGGTGCTGGCGCCCTTGCGCTTGGCCCGGTCGGTAGCCAGCCGATTATCCTGAATGGCGGGCAGTTGAACATCGACTCCAGCCTGGGTTCCTCCACCGTTTCGTACTTGAATGACGTGGGCGCCCCAGGTGCCGCCCCGCTCTTGGCCGGCACAGCTTTCGCCGCCGCCGGCACCACCATCCGCCGCGCTCTGGCCACCCTCAACAGCGACATCTACGTCAATGGTGACGCGACAATCACGTGGTTGAACAATATCAACTCCACCTTGAACACAGGCAGCTACCTCCAGCACATCAAGAGCCTGACCTTCGCCGATCTCGGCGCCACTGCCGGGCCAACGGGCGGCAGCATGCGCGACGGCGTCACGCTCGGGCTGCAAGGCATCTATGTGAATGGCACCACGGCGCTCGGCGCCCACTCCAACAACCTGAACGTAAACTACAACAACCAGAGCAGCGCTGTCTTGGGCGGTCAGGTCACCGGCGGACAGCTTAACAAGTACGGCAATGGCGCCCTGCTCTTGGCGAGCTCCACCAACAGCTACTCGGGCGGCTCGGTCGTCAACGGCACCACCGTCAACGACGCCACCAGCGTCCTTGGCAGCCTTACCCGCACCGGCACGCCGTTCGGCAGCGGCTCCATCACGGTCAACCCTGGCGCGGTCCTGCGCATCGCTGACCCGGGCAACATCAGCACCAATGCGGTCACCGTCCTGACGGATGGCGCATCGCTCAGCGGCATCGGCCTCGCCTACAACGGCGCTCCTCCCACCATCCTCACCAGCGGCACCCCGACCGCCGGTCAGCTCGTGTTCAAGACCACTGGCGACTACGGTGGCCTCCTCGCGCTCGACCTCCAGAACTACAGCTATCCGGTGAACCAGAACACCCTGGGCAATGGCAGGATGTTCCTCGGGACCTCGCTTACTGCCAACTACTTCAACCAGACCCTGACACCGGGCCTGGCAGACACCGTCAACACCGCCCCGGTCTTCAACGGCTCCACGCTCTCCACTTCGGTATTCCGCCTCGGCGGTGGTGGCAACCAGGGCACGCTGACCATCGGTGCCAGCGCCTTTGAAAACGTCCTCACCGGCTCCGCCAACGTGGAAATCGGTGCTGCCGTCACTGCCAATGGCGCCGCCCAGCTCTCATACGTCAATGGCAATGTTGGTGCCATCACCCTCCAGAATCGCAACAACCTTGCCAGCGGTTCCATGGTGTTCCTCAACCGTGATTCTGCAGTCAACATTAACAACGCCCTGGCGCTGGGTCAGGCCACCCTGGTGATCAATCAGTCCAGCGGTACCGGTCGTGGCTTGCGCCTCAACGCCCCGATCTCCAACCCGGTCTCGATTGTCGGTGACACACTCTTCGTGGACGGTGGTGTGAGCAGCGCCAGTCTGCGCGGCAATGTCAATCTGTCCCCCTCGGGAGTCGGTGGCACACGAACCTTCAACATTATCACCACTGATTTGGGCATTGAGGGCGTGATTTCCGGTGCAGTGGGCAGCAATGTCATCAAAAGCAACACCGCGAACCTTTACCTCAACGGCGTGAACACCTATCTAGGTACGACCTCCCTGACCGGCGGTACCACTTACATCGGCACCACCGTGCAGCCCAACCAAAACGGGGCCTTCGGCTTCAGCGATACGCCGATCCTTATTGGTGCCGCCAACCTGGCGCTGGCCGGTCAGATCACGGAAGGACGCGACATCCTCATCACCGGTGCTTCGCTGATCCGCGGTCAGACCGCCAATACCTCCGTGATTACCGGTGGCATCAACATCGCCAGCGGCCAGACCGTCCGCTTTGACCAGCTTTCCACGGGTACCTTCCAAGGCGGTCTCATGGACCTTCAGGGACCGATCAGTGGCGCGGGCGCGATCGCGCTGGGCAATGACCCCGCTGCCACCGCGTCCACTACGGGCACGATCCGTCTGAGTGCCAACGTCAAGGGCTTGGGCACCAGCACCTTCACGGGTGGCACAATCCTCAAGCAAGGTCGCTTGCAGATTGGCGCGGACACCTTGTTTACCGGCCCCGCCTCAGCCCCCACGGCCATCATCAGCGGTCCCTTCGGCACCGGTAGCATTACCTTCGGCTCTGCTGGCTCCGGCGACCAGGGCGTGATTGAGGCCTTTGGTGCGGACCGCACCATCGTCAATGCCTTGGGTGCGATGGCTTGGAACGGTGCCACCGTCCTGCAGTTCGGCGGCCACCAGAACCTCACCTTCACCGGCGCGCTGAACATGCAAAGCGGTGCCACGGCTGAACCCCGTACATTCAATGTGACCATGCTGCAGGGGGCGACCACCTTCAGTGGCATCCTTTCCAACAGCGCTACGCTCAACTCCTTCACCAAGACCGGCTCCGGCTCCTTGATCTTGTCCGGCGTCAATACCTTCACCGGTGCGACTGCTGCGACCGCCAACACCGTGTCCAACGGTGTGCTCCAAGTTCTTGCTGACAGCGGCCTGGGTGCCGTCGCCAATGGCGTGACCCTCGGCGGCGGTGTGTTGCAGGCCAATGGCACCTTCAGCAGCGCCCGTCTGATCACCCTGTCGGTGGCCAGCGGCATTGACGTCACTTCAGGCAACACGCTGACTCTCAGCCTTGCTGACGCCGGTGCCTTCGGTCTCACCAAGACCGGTGCGGGCACTCTGGCGCTCAACAGCATCGCCAACCTCAACAACGTCCTGACCATCGGCGGTCCGCTTGCTTTCAGTGCAACTGTGGGCGCACCCGGCCTGCTGACGGGCGTAGGCGGCGGCACAGTGAGCACGACAGCAACCAGCGGCGCGCCCTTCGTGACAGTGGCTGGCACCTTGAACATCAACGGCGGCACCCTCAGTCTCATCGGCGGAGCCTCTGCCCAGGCGCTGTCGATCGCGACGATCACCTATGGCACCGGCTCCTACGTCTCGTTGAATCCGGGAGCGACCACGACCTCCCTGACAGCCAGTACCGCACTGACCCGCGTCAACCAGGGCACGCTGACGCTGCTGCCATCGACGACCGCTAATCTCGGGGTGGGAACAGGCACTCAAAAGTTCATTGTCACCGCCGGCGCGCCAGCGGCTGCCAGCGGCATCCTGACCACTCCGTCCGTTTATGTCCGCACGGCTGGCGCTGGTGTGGATGCCGACTTCGCCACCTACGTGGCGGTGACCGGCTTCCAGGTGAACACCGCCACCCAAAGCAGCAACAACTTGACCGGTGCCCAGGCCACCAGCCTGGGTGTCATCACCGCTGCCACGGCGGTCGGCACCGGTGCGACCAATTCCGTCCTTGATCTGCGCACCACCGCCAACATCACCCCGACGAATGGCACTTCGGTGCTGCAGATTCTCGGTGGCGGCCTCATCTTCAATGGTGCCACCGCACCAAACGTGAGCGCCAACTTGGTCTTCGGAGCTATCGGTGCCCCGGTTGAGGCCCTGACTTATGTGCGTGATGGCCAGACTGGTACGTCCACCCTGTCCGGCAGCTTCACGGCCACCAACTTCACCAAATCCGGTCCCGGCACTCTGCTGATCTCCCCCGCCACGGCCAACAGCAACGTCATGGCCCCGGTCATCGCGAACCTGCGTACGATGCAGATCAATGAAGGCACCGTGCAGTTTGCCGGCCAGAGCAGCCTGCCTAGCAACAGCACCTTTACCGTCAGCGGCAATTTGAACACAGGTGAAACCAATGCCATTACCAGCAGCCAGATCATCATCTCGCCCATGGACACCGGTAGGTTTGACCTCAACGGCCAGAGCCTGACGATAGCCGGGCTTGGCGGTAATGCCTTGGCCTCAGCCGCCACGGGCAACGTCATCAATTCCGGCGCTCTCGCGACACTCACCGTCGCGCCGGAGCAGGGGACCACGAGCTTCTTCAACGGCCAGATCAGCGGCAGCATCGCCCTGAAATTCCAGGGCATCGGTTCGCTCGCTCTCGGCTACAACAATACCTACACCGGCGGCACCACCATCGGTGCAGGCAACATCACCAGCGCCAGCGGTCTCTTCACCCCGCTCGGCACTTTGACGATCGGTGACTACAACAGCCTTGGCAGTGGCCCGGTGACGCTGGCTGGCGGCATCCTGAACGTCGCCAATCCGGTGGCCGGTCCTGACATGATCAGCAACCTGATCCAGACGCTGCTTGGCCCTGGCAGCGGTTACAACGTCACCGTTGCTGGCACCAATAGCCTCGGTTCGCCCAACACCACCAGCCAGATCGGCATCAACAGCAGCAGCAACTGGCAAGGCATCAACAATCTGACCATGACCGGTTCGACGCTGACGATCACTGGTGGCGCCAATGGCCTTGCGGTCAACGGCACCAGCGCTCTGAGCCAAGCGACGACCTTCAACCTGTCGGGCACCTCCGGCCTCTACCTTGGTGGCCAGATCACTGGCGGCAAGTCGATCACCAAGATCGGCGCTCAGACCCTGTTCGTCGTCAACACCGCTACTGGTGCCTCTGCGAACAGCGTTTCCGGCTGGAACATCATGGCCGGCACTATGGAAGTGCGCATGTCCCAGGGTGATGCCAGCAATCCGCTGACCAACAGCACGACAGTCCAGCTTGATGGCGCCACGCTGAACCTCAAGCATGACGGTGACAACCTTGCTGACACGCAGGTGCTCACCTCCTTCGGCACCAACAACCTCTTGATCGGATCGAGTACGGCTGCCAGCAACGCCGCCTACACCGGCAACGCCAATGCGGCCCTGAATATCTCAGCTCTTTCAGGCGGCAGCAACAAGACGCTCCAGTTGAACCAGTTGCAGTTTGGCGGTCCTCTCGGCGCGCCCTTCCTTACCTGGACCGGTGCCAATGCGGACTCGGTCGAGTTCACCGGCGGTCTGCAAATGCTCGGTCGCGATGCCGCGCTCAGCTTGGCCGCTGACGCCTTGACCATTGATGGCAACATCACCGGCAATGGCACGCTGTTCCGGCAAGGTGCCGCCGAATTCGACATCAACACCAATGCCACTGGCAACACCGCCACGGGCGGCACGGTGATCGCCTCCAACGGTGACACTTACTTCGCCCTTACCCAGGGCACCGCCCGGCTGCTCAATGCCACGGCGACGCTCGGCGTGGGCAACATCTCCCTGGCACCAGATTCCCGGCTGCTCTTCACTGCGGCGACCAACCTCAATGCCGGCCAGCTTGTGGAAGCGCGCGGCAACCTGAGCGCCTATCCGGTCATCGGCATTGGCGACAATTCGCCGCTCAGCTCGTACAACCTGCGTGCCGCCTTTGCGGGTGGCCAGTTCGTCAACAACCTGATGAGCGCCCCAAACACCGGCGCGGGCATCCTCGCAATCAATTCAGTCTATACCCAGGCCCTTGATCTTGGACGGATCGGCGATGGCACTTGGTTCCTGGGTTCCACGCAGAATGGTGAGGGTCTCAACGGCACCTATGTCGGCGGCGTGGGCAAGGCGCTGACACCGGGCGTCTCCTACATCGGCACCGGCAACACCAATTCCACCTATCGCCTCGGAGCAGGCACCGCGACCCTCTACATCGGACTGTATCCCGGTGACGCAGCCAGCGCTCCGAACCAGTTGACCGGCACGGCCAACCTGGTGGTCGGCTCCCCGCTTGTTCGCAATGGTGCCACCATCCTGCGCGACACCGGCACCGTCGTTCTCAACACCGCCCAGAACTACACGGGTCAGACGATTGTGAACAACGGCAGCGTCCTCGAGTTCCGCGGTGCCATGTCCACCAGTGGCTTCGATGTGTTCGGTCAGCTCACGGCTGGCGGTGTTGGCGGCATTATTGGCAGCACTCCTTTGACCGTCCGCCCGGGCGGCCTTGTCAAGCTGGACAACCAGTTCGATCTCACTGCCTTGAGCGGCGGCGTTGCCATCTCGCGTCTGGGTTCGGGCACTGCCCTGACTTTGGACAGCGGCACGCTTCAGGTCGCCGGCAGTTTCGCCGCTGATGTGGTTGAGCAGGTCGGCACGCTCACCGTCAAGGGCGGTTCCTTCGTGCAGCCTCAGTTCGTCACTTCGGGCCGCACCACCACCATCTCGCTGGCGAATATTAGCCGTGGCGTGAACCAAGTGGCGGTTCCTAGCGGCAGCGCCATCCCCGGCAACAACGGCATCCTTTCGATCCAGCCGACCACTGCCGGTCAGTTGGGCAATGCCGAGCGCGTGGTGGCCAGTCAGATTTCCGGCGTCGCGCCGCTCGTCACCAATGGCATGGTCGCTCCGTGGATCTGGAGCCAGACGGACGTCAATTTCCTCACCTATGGCGAATTTGGCTTCACTGATGCCGGCTTCAACCTGCTCAACGTCGGGGGCACTGCCGCTGCGAACGTTGGCACCGGTGTGGAACGTCTTCAGCTGACCACGGCCGCCCTGGCGCTCAGCACCTTTAACATGAACGTCTATGCTCTGCGGGCTGACCAGAATATCTCCGGTGGTGGTACAATCACCATCCAAAGCGGCGGACTGATCGTGGGTGCCGCATCGACTATCTCCACGCCGATCATCTTCAATCCTGGTGCGGCAGTTGGGAGCAAGGAAGCCATCATTGACGTCGTCAGTGGCATCACGCTGACTCAACAAGGCGTAATCACCGCCGACAGCATTACTAAAGGCGGTGCGGGCACACTTCTTATGAACGTGGAGCTGCCCTCCTTCACCGGCAACATCGCATTCGACGCAGGTGCTTTGACCATCAAGTCCACGACCGGTGCGGGTCTCACCTCAAATGCGGGCGGCAATGGCAGCACGATCGTGATGAATGGCTTTAACTCCACGCTGACCTTCACTGCGGGCACCACCAGTTCCTTGTTCACGAACAACATCGTCATCAATCAGGGCAACGCCTTGGTCAATATCAACAGCACCAGCCAGCCCAACCAGCTCGGCAATGGCACTACGGGTGGCAACCTGACATTCGGCGGTGCTCCCGGCGACCAAGGCCAGAGGCTCATCGGTTTGGGGGGCAATACCTTCCAAGTCAACGGCACGACCAACCTTGGCCCCGCAGGCAACGCCATCATCGATACCCAGGGTATGAACTTCACGCTCGCCGGGGTCGTCACCGGCTCTGGCACGTTGGTGAAAGCCAATATCAACAACCTCCTGCTCGGGGTCTCCGGCACGGCCCTCGCCGCCAGCAACACCTTCACGGGTGGCATCGTCGTGCAAGCTGGCCTCTTGCAGGCCAATGCGACCGCGACCAGCGGTGGCGGCAACGTGGTCTTCAATGGCCTGGGCAACAACAACACCGTCACCCTCATCGGTGGCACCCTGGCTGTGCAGGTGGATGACGTCGC
>Ga0118677_10000438_pt1 | contig 90964 bp, 82 predicted proteins | sample AliMusrvi5mmetaG_FD_86154 | JGI IMG/M metagenome (GOLD analysis project Ga0118677, IMG submission 86154) | reverse complement strand
TAATAGAACCCCGCGAATTCAACAGATAAACACCATTATGTGGAGGTCGAAACTTTCAATCAAATTGACCCTATTGGTTTTGACACCATTGGTTTTGCTTTTACAGAAACTTAATCGCCGCGATCACTATCCCGCCAACAGTCAGCGTGGTAGCAAATGACCAAATCATAAAGTGATCCATGCGCGAAGTCAGTTGATCAAAGCGTTTATCTACTTGCTCAAAGCGTTTCGCTGTTTCAACTTGCATTTGCTCAAAACGCTTATCCATATCTTCGCGAAGTGCTCTCATCTCAGTGCGTAAATCAACATCCAAATGGACAAAATGATTAGTTTGAGCTTTGAGCATCAAAATCATCATTTGATCAGATGAAATACTTTGCCCGCTGGCAACTTGCTCCATCACTTTCTGCGCTTGGCTATCCAGCCAATCATCAAAAAACTTATCATCAAACATTATTAGCCCCCTCTTTCTTCATTTATCTTAAAATTTTTTAAAATTGTATCACAATATGGCCCAATCAGGATGCCAGTGACAATCACGGGCATGGCATCATCTATCGCACTCAAATGCCGCTCCTTCGACTACCAAGGCGCATTGGACACCTCCTTGAACTGTACTTTAACGCTGCTAAATCCTTCTTACTGCGCACGTCCGCCCTTTTTTAAATTATCAAGCCACGCGATTGGCATTAAATTGTTCCGTCTTCCTGTCACCGCCTCTGGGCTTTGGATCAACTCGCCTATCCAATTGCTCTTTAATACGTTGTTTAAATCGATCACTACCCAGCACCCATGCCTTATTGGTAGCCTCTCTGATTGTCGTTATACTATTTTCAGAAAGTTGATGTTTGAATAACGCCTGATAATTAGATTGACGGGCTTCATTCTTTGCCCCCAAACCCAGATATTCGGAATGAGGCACAACCAAATCATTAGGCTGTCCCAAGGCGTTGCACTGATAACTTGACCAAGGATAGTCAGCAGGATCAATTACCATGTCTGCCCGCACGGGATTCAGCTCAATATATCGCATACAAGCTAACAGATAAGATTCAGAATCAATGAGCGTCGCTTTGTAGCGACCCTCCCAAAGCGTGCCAGTCCGCCGATAGCAATAATTATAGTATTGCACATAGTAACGCCCCAGCATTTGCATAGCCTTGCCTAAGCTTTGCTCAAGATGGGGTCTAATAAGCAGATGCACATGATTAGTCATAAGCACGTAAGCATGAACCGTGCACCCATGTTTGATACAGGCCAGCTTCAGCTTTTCAAGATAGAAATTATAATCGGCATCGGCACAAAATATTTCTGCGCGATTATTACCACGAAGGATGACATGTTGGGGTTGATCAGGGATCACAAATCTGGGTAAACGTGCCATGACCTGCTCTTCGCTCAGAAAAGAAAGCATATATTATATTAAAAACCATAAATCAATCGAGTCTGACCCCATTGATTCAAATTTATGGGACGATTAATACACCGTTTATAACACGGTCAAATGATCACTACTTTCGGTATGCACCAAATCACCGCTACGTTGTAGTACAAAATAACCACGCTTTAAGGCTTCTCTTTTGGCAGAGTCATTAATATGAAATGAAGCAATAGCACCGTATTGTTTATAGTTTTGGTAAATGGGAAACAGTTTTTTAAAGTTTTGCATCTTACGATCTAACTTATCCAAATCATTTTCATGGGCTTTGTATTTAACCTCAACAATGCCGACTGCATCTCCGTTAGTCATAATGATGTCGTATTCTTCTTCGGTTTTACCACGACGTTTATGGCCATTCTTTTCAATGTCGTCGAAATGAATACTCCCCAAATGAGTATCATTAGCTAAACTATTAAAGAAAAACTCTTCGGCCACATCACCTTGATTATTAGTAACATTGCCTAACGTAATTCCCATACGCTCCAATTTTTCGTCGGTGCGCTTCATTTGCTCATCTGTCGCCTTTTGAGCAATAGCATTGAGCTTGATTTGCTCATAAGTAACTTTTTGAGCAACTGCTAAACCTGCTACTAGCGCTTTTAATTCTTCATCAGTCATGTTCTTGTCCTCACCTCAATGCGAAATATTCTAACATAGCAAATTATTAGACATAGACAAAATAGCAAGTACCTTATTTAAATCAAAATGTGAGCCAAACTTGCCGCACTAAAAAAACTAAATAATTTAACATAAACACCATTATTGGAAAACCAGATATGGGCTACTAAACCGTGGTCCGCCCCCTATTATTTTTCAAGGGCGGTGTGTTTAGTTAGCCATCAAAACGTTAATAAATCCAAATCAATCGAGTTTGACCCCATTGATTTATATTATTATTCTGATGAATTATGCGAAACCCGGTAGGCATAAAAAAACCGCCCCTAGCTTCACAAGGGCGGTTCGTTTAGTTAGAACAACTAACTAAATCAATCGAGTCTGACCCCATTGATGATGATTTGGCTACCCGGTTCGACTGTAGACATGGTGCAACCTTTCAGCTGCGCCATCAGGGATTTCCACCGATTCAAATAATGTCGCAGGATAGAGATAATCATCACCTGAATCATCAATAACACGCAACATGCCATACATATCAACATCTTCGATCACTTCATAAAGACGTCCAATAGTTAGGTCGTCAGCGGAAAGATCGCCAAGTTCGGCATTATCCATACAAACTACGAATTTCATAACCACCTCTTTACTTTCATTTTGACTTTTCCAACACCGTGCGCTTCGTACCAATGTATTTCAGCTTTTGCGGATACCCCAGACAGACCTCCTCTAGTACATCTGAAAAAATCAGGCGGTCCCCATCAGAATAAAAAACTGCCTTCCTTTCATTGCCTCTGGAGGTGACGTGATAAAATGCACCGGGAAATTCAATTCTTAATGGTCTCGACATGTATATAAATTATACACAGGTAAGTAACCAACTCAAATTTAAAGACCTGACCCCATGACCGCCATGCTACCAAGTCGTATGGACGCGGGACTTTAACCCGCTAGCTAAATTGTTGTTACTGCGAACGCCTGTCCCCTATTTTCTTTTGACCCTATCGATTTGCGGGTTATGTGTTGCTCCAATCAACAAAGATCTCTCGTATAGCGTTTCAGGATCAATATCTATATTGCCCGGCCATGCTACAGTACCATTTTCTACAAAAGCGCCTTGAAATGCATTTCCAGACTTAAGTCGAGCCCAAGGTTTTTGATCTAAATAAGCCGCCATATTAAAGACACGTCGCTCCCCATTTTCAAAATCAAGAAATAAAACAAAATCAGATTGAACGGTCACATTGATTATATCTAACAACATATTAGGCACTCTCACTTAAGTGGGTCAATGCGAAAAGGTTCGACACCTTCACTAGCAAGATCCCAATCAGCTAACAATTCTTCGCGATGTAAATCAATCCACACCTGCACCATTCGAAATTGTCTTGGAGGTAATTCACCCGCTAGCAGCATAGCATCTTCAATAGCAATCGATGCCTTATAGCCCTGATAACGAATGTGAATGTGCGGCAGATGTGTTTTTCTTGAATTTCAAAAAACATCGAAACAATGATGCCATAAAACATACTGATAGTCGGCATAAAAATAGCCTAATGTATTGTATTGAATAGAATGTTTATTTTAGTTTAAATTTAACATAAACGCCATTATAGAAAAACTGGATATGGGCTGCTAAACCGTGGTACGTCCCCTATTGTTTTTAGCGGTATTGTGCCACCACCCAAGTCCAGCTTATATCGTGGCATCCATTTCCTCCATGAGAAAAATAAGCTCAACGGCTGTTAAATCGTGATAGAGAATAGACCTCCCATTGTCCAATGGAGAATAAGTCAGGCTTCTCCATGTCACTGCCGCTGCATTTGGGTTATACTCCAGTCGGTCAAATTTGCGGAAAATGAAGCTGGTATAATATCCAAATTTAAACATTACTCCTGACATGCTAAAGATCGACTTTACCGAAAAAGCCCTTGATGAAGTTTACGAACAGTTCATGGAGCATCCATCAGGACTGATCAAGAAAAAACTGCATGTCGTATATCTTAAAGCACAGGGTTTAGCTCATAAGGAAATTGAACGTATTGCTCGCACCAGTGCGGATAGCGTGACGCGCTACCTAAAAGACTATGCCGAAGGCGGCTTGGCTGCACTTGGTGTATCACGCACCCATCGCCCGGTAAGTTCATTGCAGCCTTATCAAGAGCAGATAAAATCGCACTTTCTAAAACAGCCACCTCATACCCTCTCTGAGGCATCCCATGAAATCGAGATACTGACTGGAATCAAGCTAAGCCCCAATGCTTGTCGCGACTTTATGCGTAAGCGCCTAGGTATGAAGTTCCGAAAAATGGGCGTTATTCCAGCAAAAGCCGATCCGAAAAAGCAGGCCGATTTTTTAAATAAAGAGCTTAACCCTTTGTTGAAAGAAGAAAAACAAGGTAAGCGTAAGGTTTTCTTTGTCGATGCCGCGCACTTTGTAATGGGCGCTTTTTTGGGCATGCTTTGGTGCTTTGAGCGACTGTTCCTCAAGTCATCTAGTGGACGCAAACGTTACAATGTTCTAGGAGCATTTAGCATAAGCGGCACTGACTTGGTCACAGTAACTAATGATGCTTACATTAACTCTGACACGATTGTGGATTTGCTTATCAAACTCAAGAAAGAATATTCCGGCATCCCTTTAACAATCATTATGGATAACGCACGCTACCAACGCTGTATCAAGGTGATCGAACAAGCCAAAATACTCAATATCGACATCCTTTTTCTACCGCCTTACTCACCCAATCTGAACCTGATTGAACGTTTGTGGAAATTTACCAAAAAGAAATGTCTATACAACCGCTATCACGAGACATTTTGTCATTTCAAAGCTGCCATTGATGACTGTATTGATAAGGTGAAATCTGTTTTTAAAGAGCAAGTGAAAACGCTTCTAAATCCAAAATTTCAGCTATTTGAAAAATCCGCAGGCGTGACCGCGTGAGGTATAGTTTTTTTCTTTTGTAAAATCAGTTGCTAGCTTTTATCCACACGACAAAGCTATGCTACTCGTAGTAGCTCATCACTCAGTATTATTTAAATAATAAGCCTCTGCCCTTGCCTGTCTCATAACATGCTTGAGATCTTTAACGGTTTGCGCTAATCCTGAAAACAAGGCTTGAGCAATAATAGAATGACCGATATTAAGCTCGATAATTTCGGGTATGGCACAGATAGCAGCGACATTATAAAAGTTTAAACCATGGCCGGCATTAACCTGTAAGCCAGCACTATGGGCATAAAGGGCTGCCGCCTTGAGGCGCTCTAGTTCATCTCGCTGTTGTAATGGATTTTTAGCATCTGCGTAACAACCAGTATGCAATTCTACAACTGATGCGCCAACTTCGACGGCGGCATCAATCTGTGCCAGTTCTGGATCGATAAACAACGATACTTCAATACCCGTATTATTCAAGGTATCACAAGCCCATTGCATACGCTTTAGATTACCCGCAACATCCAAACCACCTTCGGTGGTTAATTCTTCGCGCTTTTCAGGAACCAAGCAACAAGCATAAGGCAAAATCTTTAGGGCAATGGCCACCATTTCATCGGTTACACCCATTTCCATATTCAAACGGGTATGAATCAATTCTTTTAATAAAATAATATCTCTATCTTGAATATGCCGTCTGTCCTCACGTAAATGTGCAGTAATACCATCTGCGCCAGCTTGTTCTGCAACCAATGCAGCTTGAATGGGCTCTGGATATAAGGTGCCTCTTGCTTGTCTTAACGTGGCAACGTGATCGATATTGACGCCCAATAAAATATGCGTTTTTTCCATGTTTATAAATAATTAATAATGTTATGAATAACGGCTCGGCTTTTTAAGGGCTTACCTTGCAAATATACATCAATGACAGTGCGCATCAATATTTTGGCGTCTATCAATACCTGTGGATCAGTGAAGTCTCGTCGCTTGATAGCTAATAAAGTATTGCCGACAAAGCGACCACTTAAAGCAGCTATCGGGCCTTGTTCTACTTTAAAGTGATAGTGAGCTAAAGGCTGTAGTGCTAGGTCTGTATGAAAGTCATATTCTAATTGCAGCCCAAAACCCACGGCATCCATTAGATCAAGTTCAAAAGTACGTAAAGACTGTTCAACGTTTAACCCTGTCATCAATACCTCTAAACAGTCATGGTAATGAGTAAAGACGTCAGGATGAGGATCGTATTGATGCAAAAAACACCCGACTAACTCATTGATATAAAAGCCGCAATACAGAGCCATACCAGGTAAAGGCTTAAAGGCCTGCATTAACTCAACGTCTGTTAAGGTTTTTAACTCCGTCTTACCCAGATAAGAGAGCGTTAAAGGTATAAAAGGCTGTAGTAAGCCTGCGGTTTTAGATTTTGTTTTTCTAACGCCTTTAGCCAGCAATGACACTCTGCCGTAGTCTCGCGTCAATACATCTAAAATTAAACTGGTTTCTTTGTATTGACGCTGACTTAATATATAAGCCGGCTGTAAATGAACGACATTAGCCGTCATTAAATCCTAAGCTTTGCAGGGCGCGCTCACTGTCTGACCAGCCTTTTTTAACTTTAACCCAAAGCTGTAAATAAACTTTTTTAGCGATGAGCTTTTCTATATCAAATCGTGCATCCGTACCAACTTTTTTCAGCATTTCACCTTGAGTACCAATGACTATGTTTTTCTGAGTTAAGCGTTCGACCCAGATAATGGCATAGATTTTAGTGATACCCGGTAGCTCTTCGTAACGTTCAATTTCGACGGTTAAGGCATAAGGCAGTTCATCACCTAAGCGTCTAGTTAGTTTTTCTCTGACGATTTCAGCAGCTAAAAAACGCTCTGGCCTATCAGTAACTTGATCTTCTGGATAAATTAAATCGCTTTCAGGCAATAGCGACATAATTAAGGTTTCTAGCTGATCCAGATTCGTTCTTTTTAAGGCTGAAATAGGTACTAAATGCTCAAAAGGGAAGCGATGCTGAGCTTCGGCAAAAAAGGCTAAAATAGCATCCTTATCTTTAACCTTATCGACTTTATTGACCGCTAAGATGACCGGTAAACCGGCTTGTTCTAGCTTTTTAAAGATGACTTCATCATATTCATGCCAAGACAAACCATCAATTAACCAAACGATGACATCTACGCCTAGTAAGGTGGTTTCTGCTGTACGGTTTAAATAGCGGTTTAAGGCGCGTTTTTCACTATTATGCATACCTGGCGTATCCATATAGATCGCTTGTCCAGCTTCAGTGGTATTAATACCTAGAATTCGATGTCTAGTGGTTTGCGGTTTACGAGAAGTAATGCTGATTTTTTGTTTCAGCAAATGATTCATCAGCGTTGACTTACCGACATTTGGACGCCCTATCAGCGCTATAAAACCACAATTCATTTATTTTCCTTATTTAAAAGTTGGAGCATAAGTTCTGCAGCTGATTGCTCAGCTCGTTTTCTGGAGATTCCGGTTCCTACGCACTCATCTTTAATTAAAGAAATGGTACATTTAACCTTAAACATTTGTTCATGGGCTAAACCTGACATGGTTATCAAAGTATAGTCTGGTAAGCTCATTTTTTTGGATTGCATTAATTCTTGCAATTGAGTTTTTGGATCTTTTTGCCAATTTTCCAATGACAAGCTTTCTAGTTGCTCTGCAAATAATTGCTCTATCCATTGCTGACAGATGGCTATGCCTTGATCTTTAAATAAGGCACCCATAATGGCTTCCATGGCATCCGATAAAATTGAATCGCGGCGAAAGCCACCACTTTTTAATTCACCTGAGCCCAGCAATAGATAATCGCCGATTTGATGTTTTCTAGCCAACTCAGCTAATGATCTCTGATTAACTAAGCTAGCCCGCAGTCGGCTTAAAACGCCTTCGGGCGCTTCTGGAAATAGCTCATATAATTTTTGTGCGATCACGAAGCCTAAAATGGAATCGCCTAGAAACTCCAAGCGTTCATTATTATTAGAACTTGCGCTACGATGAGTTAATGCCATAGTGAACATATTTGGATTATTAAAGCTTAATCCCAATTTCTTACATAGCTCATTGGGCTTTTTTATCACGCTACCCCCACGCCATCATTCATTAACACTTTAAATCCATGTCCTTGTTTGTTAATAATAACCATCAACATAAATCAAAGTCCTGTCTTTTATTCATCACTTCAATACAGTGCCGATACGGCTAAAACCGATTCCTTTATCTTGCCAATCCCAACTCATCCAAATAAAGAAGGCTTTACCGACTAAGTTAGCTTCCGGCACATAACCCCAGTAACGACTGTCATTACTGTTATCTCTGTTGTCGCCCATGACGAAATAACTACCTTCTGGTACAACATGGGAAAACTCTACACTAGAAATGCCATTTCTAATCAAAACACTGTGCTCAATGCCCGTTAAATCTTCAAGTAATTCTTCTGCGCCAGTCATATCTTCGCCTTGACCTACACCTTGATAACGTCCCATAGAAACTTGTTTAACAGGTACATCGTTAACCGTCAGCTGTTTATTTTTATAAACCACCTTATCGCCGGGCAGACCGATGACACGCTTAATATAATCAATAGAAGGTTCTTTAGGAAAGCGAAACACAACAATATCGCCGCGCTGCGGCTCGTTCATCGCTATTACTTTTTTATTGATAACAGGCAATCTAATGCCATACGTAAATTTATTAACTAGAATAAAATCGCCTACCAATAAAGTGGGCATCATTGAACCTGAAGGTATTCTAAATGGCTCAGCGATAAAAGACCTTAACATCAGCACTATTAATACTATCGGAAAAAATGAACGTGCATATTCAACTAATACGGGTTCATGTTTCACATCGAAGGCTTGGCCTTGCGATTTAAGAAATAATAAATAACTGCCCCAGATAATTCCAGTAATTACAGTCGCTAGTAACAAATAAAACGAAAAATCAAAATCCATAATATATTTACAATGTTGAGGCAATCCAATGATTGCTAATGTTTGGAGTTATTGAGCAGTAAGATCATGATCCTGCACCTTACTGAAGCTTTAATCTTTATTAAGTTGTAAAACAGCTAAGAAAGCTTCTTGAGGAATTTCAATATTCCCTACTTGTTTCATACGCTTTTTACCGGCTTTCTGTTTTTCTAGTAGTTTTTTCTTACGACTAATATCGCCACCGTAACATTTGGCAATAACATTCTTACGCATAGCTTTAACTGTAGAACGCGCGATCACTTTAGAACCGATAGCCGCTTGTATAGCCACTTCATACATTTGCCTTGGAATGAGATCTTTCATTTTTTCTACTAGATCACGCCCCCGATTATTGCTTAAATCTCTATGGACAATAATTGATAAAGCATCGACTTTTTCGGCATTAATCAGTACATCCAATTTCACTAAGTCTGCCGGTTGAAAACGCAAAAATTCATAATCAAAGGAAGCAAAGCCACGACTCACTGATTTTAATCGATCAAAGAAATCTAACACCACTTCACTTAAGGGCATTTCATAATGCAAGGACACTTGCCTACCCACATACTGCATATCTTTTTGTACGCCGCGTTTCTCAATACACAAAGAAATAACTGCGCCCAAATAAATCTGCGGCACTAAAATATTGGCACGTATGATAGGTTCGCGAATTTCTTTAACAATACCGCCGTCAGGTAATTTTGCTGGGTTATCAACCATTAAAATTTGATCGGTTTGAGTGATGACTTCATAAACAACCGTGGGCGCAGTAGTAATCAAATCGACGTCATATTCTCTTTCTAAACGCTCTTGCACAATTTCCATGTGCAACATGCCGAGAAAACCGCAACGAAAACCAAAACCTAAAGCCTGCGAGGTTTCTGGTTCAAATTGTAAGGCCGCATCATTAAGATTTAATTTATTAAGCGCTTCTCTTAAATCTTCGTAATCATCGGAACTAACAGGATACAAGCCAGCAAAAACACGGGGTTGCACACGCTGGAAGCCGGTAAGCTGTTCTGTTGCTGGTTTATCTGTCCAAGTGATGGTATCGCCGACTGGAGCACCGAAAATATCTTTAATGCCGGCTACGACATAACCCACTTCACCAGTATTTAAAATATCTTTTTCTAAACGTTTAGGTGTAAAAACCCCAACTTTTTCGGCAATGAATGATTTGCCGGTGGACATAATAGTAATCTTTTGTTTTTTGCGAATACTGCCGTGCATAATTCTGACTAACGACACCACGCCCAAATAACTATCAAACCATGAGTCAATAATTAATGCTTGCAAAGGACCATCGATATCGCCTTCCGGTGGCGGCACTTTAATGACTAATTGTTCAAGTACATCCTGTACACCCACGCCGGTTTTAGCACTGATCATTAAGGCTTCGTCTGCTGAAATACCAATGACTTCTTCAATTTCAGCCAATACGCGCTCAGGCTCGGCAGACGGCAAATCGATTTTATTCAGTACTGGTACAACTTCAAGTCCCTGCTCTATCGCTGTATAACAATTAGCCACACTTTGAGCTTCTACACCTTGCGCAGCATCAACGACTAATAGCGCGCCTTCACAAGCAGCTAATGATCTAGAAACTTCATAAGAAAAATCAACATGGCCTGGCGTATCAATAAAATTAAGCTGATAGGTTTCACCATCTTTTGCTTTAAAGTCTAAGGTAACACTTTGGGCTTTAATGGTAATGCCGCGCTCTTTCTCAATATCCATGGTATCAAGTACTTGTGCTGACATTTCTCTAGCACTTAAGCCGCCGCAGATTTGAATAAATCGATCTGCAAGTGTTGATTTACCATGATCGATATGCGCGATAATGGAGAAGTTTCTGATATGTTTTAAATCCACGATGTTTTAACTAAATAATGAGGTGGTTAAGGCGTTATTGCTTTTGCACTTACGGCAAGGATTGCCATCCAGAAATGCTAAATTGCGCAATTGTAACAGATTTATACTGATGATCAGTCTAGTTTATCCAGAAAAACCCTAATGCACCTATATAAGACCTTTCTAAGGCTAGCCATAAAACGGAGCTATAAATAATTCTCTGTAACGGTCACTTTTTAAAATCCGATATTAGCAATGAGATGAATAAATATAGCTCAGCTGACTAACCGTCAATGGCCTAATACAGACCTAATCATTACTAATAGTATGGCAGTTAGTTTCTTTGGTGTTATTGTTACAGTCACCAAATAGCAACAATGACCTATCATCATTTAATCTCAGAGTTAAAGCACATATGTTAATAGAATTTTATAGCGGTATTCCGCCCCTGCTGTTGCAATTTATTATGACAGTGGCTTTTTCTTTTGTAGTGGGTCTTGAGTTTCGCAGCTACCATTACACTAATAACTACAAGCTACACTTTGGCAGCACTCGCACCTTTGTACTTATTGGTTTATTAGGCTTTATTTTATACGCGCTAGACCCAAGCCGACTCTTGTTTGCTACAGGCTTAGTGCTATTAGGTGCTTTACTATTAGTTTTCTACTGGCGCTTATCGGCAGAAAGATTATTTTCGATGTTTAGTACCTTATTTGCGCTACTGATCTATTTAATAGGCCCTATTGCTAGCATCTTCCCTAATTGGTTTTTAGTACTTTTTATTGTGGTACTAATTTTATTACTCGGCGAAAAACCACTGATTCATCGCATCTCTGAACAACTAGCCAATGAAGAAATCGTCACCTTAGCTAAATTTTTAATTATTTCTAGTGTCATTCTGCCATTGTTACCTGATCAACAGATCGCGCCTATGCTACCCGTTACCTATTACCGAGTATGGTTGGCGGTGATTATCGTATCGGGTTTCTCTTACTTTAGTTACTTGATAAACACTTATATTTTTAAAAGCCGCAGTATGTTAATTACCGGTCTTTTAGGTGGATTATATTCCAGCACCGCGGCCACCGTAGTCATTGCTCGTCGTGCTCATGGCCTGAATGCCTTATCCGCACGTACAGTTTCGTCAGCACTCATTATGGCAACTACCATGATGTATCTGCGTTTGTTAGCCATTATTTTTGTATTCAATCGTCATGTTGCAGCAGAGCTATTAGTTCCTTTTAGCTTTGCCGTTGCTTTATCCATCATGGTAATTATTGCCTTACTCACTATTAAAAATAACGCAGTTGAAGCTAAAAATATCAGCGAAGTAAAAAACCCGCTAGAATTATCTACCGCCATACTCTTTGCGTTATTTTTTATGCTATTTGCCTTTTTAACGCAATATGTAACTAGCAATTTTGGCAGTCACGGCCTTAAATCTCTGGCTATTATTGTCGGATTTACCGACATTGATCCTTTCATTCTTTCCTTACTCAGCGGTAAATTTATTGTTTCGAATAGCGACTTAGTTTCCGCCATTATCTTAGCTAGCGGGAGCAATAATTTACTAAAAGGCGCATATGCAGTGGCTTTGGCAAGAAATAAATCAGTAGGCTTAGCTGCTGCTTGGTTAGTGTTCTTATTCATTGCTTCAATCGCATACGTTTATATTTAAACGAACTTATTAATATCACCCTGAAGGAATGGCCGGAATGAAAACTCAAGGCAATCACAAATTAATTACCAAAGTACTCATCGTAGGCTTGGCTATCGCAATAGGCAGTTATTTGTTTCATCCTGACGTAGGACAATTTAGTTTGATGTGGAATGGTGAACCGGTCGCAACACCATGGTTACGTTTTGCAGCACTACCGACTGTATTAGTAATTATGTTAATAACAGGCCTGTTAATGGTTCTGTTATTTTTAGGGGTAGGAGTATTTCTGTTTATAGGCGCAGTATTTTTTGCCTTACTAGGGATATTTATTATTGTGCCGTTTTTCTGGCCTATATTGCTGATGATATTTTTATTGATGGCTGTGCTGTCATTGCTAGGTTAGAAACAGATTATCAACTTAAGACTGTGTTATGTGAATAGTGGGTCGGGCGACGATAAAGCTGTCACCCGACCTACGCGACTATCCCAACTGTTCTTGTACCCAAGCTGAAACACCCGCTAATGCGGCATCCAAATTATTAGGCTCATTGCCTCCTGCCATCGCTAAATCCGGTTTACCACCGCCTTTACCGCCTACTTGTGTGGCAACAAAATTAACTAAATCACCGGCTTTAATATGGGCCATTTTATCTTTAGAGACACCAGCTACTAAATTAACCTTTTCACCCTCAACGACGGCTAAAACAATGGCACAACTACCCAACTTGTTTTTCAGTTGTTCAGCCATCTCACGCAAAGATTTAGCCTCTACGCCATCAAGCTTAACCGCCAATACTTTGATACCAGCCACATCGATTGCCTGAGCACCCAATTCGTCACCAGCAGAACTGGCTAGTTTTGAGTTTAAGCGTTCCAGTTGTTTTTCTAATGTGCGAGTTTTTTCTAACAGTTGTTCGACTTTTTCAGCTGTTTTTTCGGGCGCGCTTTTTAATAAGCCAGCAATTTTATTCAAGGCTTTATCACGATTAGCTATCCAATCGATACAGCCTGCTCCGGTTACTGCTTCTATACGCCTAACACCTGCAGCAACACCCGTTTCACTGATGATTTTAAAACAACCAATGTCCCCTGCCCGCACCACATGCGTACCACCACAAAGCTCAGTTGAAAACTCACCTATTTTTAATACCCGAACTTCAGCGCCATATTTTTCGCCAAACAAGGCCATAGCACCGGCTTGCACGGCATCCTCTTTAGCCATGATTTCTGAGCTTACCGAATTATTAATCCGGACTTGTTCATTAACCAGACGCTCAAGCACTTCAATTTCTTCTGGCGTCACAGGCTCAAAATGGGCAAAGTCAAAGCGTAAACGTTCAGTATTGACCAAAGAACCTTTTTGACTGACATGCTCACCTAAAGTCTGTCTTAAAGCCGCATGTAATAAATGTGTAGCTGAATGATTGAGCTCGGTGGCAACTCTATCTACTTTGTTAACACTAGCGGTGCATGCTTGTCCTGTAGTCAAAGTGCCTGACAGCACCTTACCTTTATGTAAAAACAATGTACCTGCTTGCTTTTGAGTATCCTTGACATCAAACACAGCATTTGTCGCAGTAATTTGTCCGCTATCGCCAATTTGACCACCGGACTCAGCATAGAAAGGTGTTTTATCTAAAACGACTAAGCCTTCTTCACCAGCTAATAAACTATCGACCGACTGCCCCTGTTTATATAAAGCGACAATCTGCACTTGATCATCCAAATGCTCGTAACCAGTAAATTCAGTCTGACTATCTAGTTTGATATCTTGATCATAATCCGCACCAAAACTGCTAGCAGAGCGCGCTCTTTCTCGCTGTGCGTTCATAGCGACTTCAAAGCCAGCATGATCTACTGTCAGCTGGTTTTCACGAGCAAAATCAGCGGTTAAATCAACGGGGAAGCCATACGTATCATAAAGTTGGAAGACTGTTTCGCCAGGAATGACTGTGCCTTGCATTTTAGCGACACAAGCTTCCAGTATTTTCATACCTTGCCCTAGTGTTTCTGCAAAACGTTCTTCTTCTTTCTTTAAGATTCGCTCAACGTTTGCTTGTGCGGCCTTAAGCTCAGGAAAAGCCACGCCCATTTCTATGGCTAGCGGCGCTACCAATTTATAAAAGAAAACCCCATGAATACCGAGACGATAACCGTGGCGAATAGCACGGCGAATAATCCGACGTAACACATAACCTCTACCTTCATTAGAAGGCATGACGCCATCAGCCACCATAAAGGAACAAGACCGAATGTGATCGGCAATGACTCGTAAAGAACTTAGCGTTAAATCGGTTGTACCCACCAATTCTGCCGCAGCTTTTAATACGGGTTGAAATAAATCAATTTCATAATTGTTATGCACACCTTGCAATACGGCGCTAATTCGCTCTAACCCCATACCAGTATCAACAGACGGCTTAGGCAGTGGCGTTAAAGTACCATCCGCAGCACGGTCATATTGCATAAATACCAGATTCCAGACTTCAATATATCTATCACCGTCTTCTTCTGGGGTACCCGGAGGACCGCCAGGAATATCCTCGCCATGATCATAGAATATTTCAGTACAAGGACCACAGGGACCTACATCACCCATTGACCAAAAATTATCCTTTGCGCCTATTCTTGATAATCGATTTGGAGATACGCCTACTTCATTAATCCAGATAGCTTCGGCTTCAGGATCTTCATCAAAAACCGTGACCCATAATTTCTCAGCGGGGATGCCTAATTCTTTAGTTAAAAAATCCCACGCATAATGAATGGCGTCTTTTTTAAAGTAATCGCCAAAGCTGAAATTACCCAGCATTTCAAAAAAAGTATGATGTCTTGCGGTATAACCCACATTCTCTAAATCATTATGCTTACCGCCCGCTCTAACACAACGCTGCGAAGTCACTGCCTTATTGAAATCGCGCTGTTCCCGACCTAAAAATACGTCCTTGAACTGCACCATGCCGGCATTAGTAAATAATAAAGTCGGGTCATTTCCCGGAACCAATGAGCTTGAAGGCTCAATTGAATGTCCGCGTTGATGAAAGAACTCCAAAAAGGCGGTGCGCAACTCAGCGCTAGTCATTTTTTTCATGGTATCTGTGATTTTAAAAAGATGCTTTAAGTGCACCCTAGAATTTAATATTTAAATGATCAAATAAAGTACTTATCATCGTGCTGGAAAAACCGCGTTGCATTAAAAACCGACTGCGTTTTGCCCATTCATTTCGATCTAATACTGAAGCTTGTTTATATTTTTTACTATAAACCTGCTCCAGAAGATCCATCCAACTACCTACTGTTTGCTGAGCAACATCACCAACATTAAAACCATCAATGTTATTTTTACGAAGCTCATAGCTAATCCAAACTGGGCCATAGCCTTTATTAATACGGTATCTGGTAAAGCTTTCCGCATAACGGGTATCACTTTGCCAACCTTGCACAGCCAACTCATCAATAACAATGACTATATCATCACTGCCCCAACCCTTTAGCAATGATTTATTAAGCAATTCTTTTTGGCTATGCTCCCTACGCACTAACAAGCTCAAGCAATAGTCTTTGATGGACTTTAGGTCACTACTTTGTATCGCTTGGTCTTCATTCATACTAGAGAAAAAAACAAAAAAAGTCTCTGATCTTAAATATCATCCTCAGGAACTTCAGTGACAGGCGCAACCTTCTTGAACGCTTCTGCTCTTATTTTAGCTTCAATTTCTTTAGCTTTTTCAGGATTTTCTTTTAAGAACAGCTTTACATTTTCTTTGCCTTGGCCGATTTTATCATCCCCGTAGCTATACCAAGAACCGGCTTTTTGAATAAAGCCATAGGTCACACCCAAATCAACTACTTCACCTAAAAAGGAAATGCCTTCGCCGTACAAAATCTCAAACTCAGCTTGTCTAAAAGGCGGCGCGACTTTGTTTTTAACGACCTTTACTCGGGTTTCATTACCGATAATTTCATCACCTTTTTTTACCGCACCAATGCGACGAATATCCAATCGAACTGAAGCATAAAACTTAAGCGCATTACCGCCGGTAGTGGTTTCAGGACTACCGAACATCACGCCAATTTTCATACGTATCTGGTTAATAAAAATAACGAGAGTATTGGAGCGTTTAATATTACCGGTTAGTTTTCTTAAAGCCTGTGACATCAAGCGCGCTTGCAAGCCCATATGGGAATCGCCCATATCGCCTTCAATTTCAGCTTTAGGCGTTAATGCAGCAACCGAATCAATAACAATGACATCAACTGCACCTGAGCGCACTAGCATATCGGTTATTTCTAAGGCTTGTTCGCCAGTATCAGGTTGCGAAACCAGCAATTCATCAACATTAACGCCAATCTTTTCAGCATAACCTGGATCCAAAGCATGTTCTGCATCAACAAAAGCGGCTGTGCCACCTAATTTCTGCATCTCGGCAATAACTTGTAAGGTTAAGGTCGTTTTACCTGATGATTCAGGGCCATAAATTTCAATGACACGACCACGCGGTAAACCACCACAACCCAGAGCAATATCTAATCCCAAAGAGCCGGTAGATACGACATCAATATCACGAGAAGCGGTTACATCACCCATGCGCATGACTGAGCCTTTACCAAACTGCTTCTCAATCTGCATCAGAGCTGCGCCTAATGCCTTCTTTTTGTTCTCATCCATTATTATTGCCCTGTTGATTCAAAATATATTAACTATCTAAACTAATGGCTTCATTATCACATAGACATAGCTGTACTAATAGCGCCAAGTTAATGAGGACTTTCGCTAACGCATTCTAAATATTCCATTTAATTATTTTGTAGCGCAACAACTTGCATATAACGTTGTTTAATACCCTGAGCTAACTGATGCACAGCCATTGCATATTTATTACTATTGTTATATTTCTTAATCACACTAAAATTTGGATAGATACGCCAAAACTCACTACCTACATAAGTACTTAGCTCAATAACTCCCGCATCAGTTTCTGGATTTGAACGCTTAGTCACAGGATTATGTAATTGCCAGCCGCTATGTGCAAAATAATTAGCGACACTCCCTATGGCATCTTTTGCCTGCCATAAATCACGACGACCATCATTATTAAAATCAACCGCTAAGGTACGAAAGTTACTAGGCATAAATTGACCATAGCCCATTGCGCCTGCCCAAGAACCTTGTGGTTGCCTAGGATCAAAGCCTTCATCACGCGCCATCAGTAAAAAACTCTCCAGCTCGGACATAAAATAATTAGAACGCCTAACCGTATCAAACGATAAGGTCGTTAAAGCATCTAAAATATTCGTTTTGCCAAAATTCTTACCAAAATAAGTTTCAACGCCAATAATACCGACAATATATTCTGGATCAACGCCATAAGTCGTGCTGGCTTTTTGAATAGCTTCAGCATTATTACGCCAAAACTCCACACCATTATTGATATGCGCTTCGGTCATAAATTTATCGCGATAACGTGTCCAACTACCTATAGCAGGTTTGGTAGGTCCAGAAACTGGAGGCGCAGGATTTTCCAAACGGATCACTGAATCAAGACGATTAGCTTGCGAAAACAAACCATTTAAATAACTTACTGAAAAGCCTTGCTTATGCACCATACGCGAAATAAAATTTTGCAGTGCAATTGAATTAGCATAAGTACCGGTTACTTGTTTTGCTGCATAATGATCGCCATTAGGCACTTTCGCTAAACTAGATGCTGCCTCGCTATCAACTGCCGGCGCCTGAATTTGCGAAAGACTACTAGGCACTGAATCAACAGCAATTTTCTCTGGGTTACTGACACACCCAGCAAGCATTGCAATAATAACTAACTTAACAAAACGCTTAACTACTAAACTACTCATATTGCTATACTCTTGGTCGGTGCTTTTAAAGAATGAATCATGCTTACTCTTGATGAAATAAATAATTGTATTAATACCAAACTAATAAAGACTGTATTTTATCTCAATATGATTTCATTTGCGTTTTTTCGGTGATTAAAACTTATGCCTATCCTTCAGCATTGGCTAACTGATGCCATTAAAATACCCTCACCTAATTGTGATGACCGCCCAGATGCTAGCGACATTTCATTAGTAGTCATACATTGCATTAGTCTGCCGCCCGGTGAGTTTGATACACCTTACATAGATCAGTTATTTTGTAACACACTTAATCCAGACGACCACCCTTATTTTAAGGAAATACATCAGCTCAAAGTATCGGCGCACTTATTAATTAAACGTGATGGTGACTGCGTGCAATATGTAGCGTTTAACAAACGTGCTTGGCATGCAGGGCAATCTAGCTATAACGAGCAAGAGCGCTGCAATGATTTCTCTATAGGTATAGAGCTGGAAGGTACTGAAACTTGCGCTTACACCGCTGCACAATACTCAAGACTGAAAATCATTATTGATAGCTTATTAACCACCTACCCTAAACTATCAAGACAACGAATAACTGGACATAGTGACATTGCTCCAGGACGCAAACTAGATCCGGGGCCCTCGTTTGAGTGGCAAAAGATTCTGTTAACTGAATCTGTCGACTAATTAAAATCGAAAATGGAAGCCTTTTATAGTTGAGATAGAATGATCCATTCTAATCAAGGAGTATTCCCTGCTGAAATAGCAACGATCTATTCCAATCAACTAGCAATCTCTGTTGAGATAACAACGCTCTACTCCAATCAGGAATTGTTTGCTGTTTCAGTAAGAATACTCTCATTCAATTATGAAATAATTGTCTCTCAACATAGCAATGCTGCAATAAAAATCAAGAGCGACCCAAAGCAACATGAATCGACTATTAATCTACACAAGAACTTTGCTAGTTAAACTATCATTAACCTAATATTCAGCTATATTGATTATCATTTTTATAACGCTAGGTCATCATTCTTAAAAATCTGACAAATTCTTAGGCGGCAATGCCGCTCTTAAGGCATTCAAAACTGCCAGAACATCTATGACTTCTTGAATAACCGCACCAGCGACAGGTGTTACATAACCTAAGCCAGCAAAACCCATGCCGATCAAACTCAGCGCCATACCGCCTACGGCACTTTGTAAGGCGATGTTTCGCATTCTTGCGCCGATATGAAATAACTCATCTACTTTTAATAACGAGCTATCCATAATCACCGCATCTGCGGCTTCGCCGGTAATGTCGCTGTTTTGACCAAAGGCAATGCCGATGGTCGCTGCAGTTAATGACGGTGCATCATTGATACCGTCACCCAGAAAGATAGTTTTTGCGGCTTTAGTTTCTGCGCGCACTAAGTCCAATTTTTGCTCAGGACTTTGATTAAAAAACACATCTTTAATGCCGACTTTTTCAGCTAAATAACGGACTTCTGATTCTCTATCGCCCGATACCAGCATAACTTTATCAAACAGATGATTCGGCCCTAAATGATTAATAAAAGATGAGCTATCTGAGCGCACTTCATCTCTAAATTGCAAGGTCGCTGCATAGTGATCGTCAATCAAGACGATACATTCTAATCCACCAGACATAGGGGGTAGCAGATCATTCTGGTCTGGGTGCTGCTCAGCCAATTTCTTACGGCTGGTAATCTGCAACTGAAATCCTGATACCTGACCTTTAAGGCCTGCACCAGGTAATTCTGTCATTTCTGTAACACTTAATAGCGATAAATTAGCTAGTTCTGCGGCTTGAAGTATGGCGCTGGATAGCGGATGTTTAGAATAACGTTCTAAACTGGCTATTAAGGTTAATAGCTGTTGTTCTTGATAAGAGCTTGCTGGGATTATTGCTGTCAGCACCGGCCTACCATAAGTCAGCGTGCCGGTTTTATCAAAAATAGCCGTACGACAAGTCCCTATGGTTTCCAATATGGCAGGGTTTTTAATGATAATTTCTCGCCGCGCGGCCAGTGAAATAGAACTAATAATGGTCACCGGGATGCCAATTAACAAAGGACAAGGTGTTGCGACCACCAATACCGCTAAGAACCTGACTACATCACCACTAACGGCCCAAGCCGTTAAAGCTAATATGACTGCGATAGGTGTGTATAACGCACCCAATTGATCACCTAAGCGCCTAATATTAGGGCGATACTGTTCTGAGGAGCGCATCACAGTCATGATTTTGGCATAACGCGAATCGATAGCTAATTTATCCGCGCGTATGGTTAAGGCCGCGTCTCCATTAATAGCACCGGATATGACCTGCGATCCGTTAGTTTTGGACATGCTATAGGGTTCGCCGGTTAAAAAAGACTCATCCATAGTCCCTGAGCCGTCAGTGACCGTACCATCAACCGGACAGATTTCGTGCGGTAAGATTAATAAGCTATCGCCAATATTAACCTGCTCTATACTGATATCAATGAGCTGTTTATCTAGCTTTCGATGAGCGATAGACGGCATACGCTTTGCTAATGCATCTAGTACAGAAGAGGCTTTGCGCACCGCATAGCTTTCCAGCGCTACGCCGCTAGACAGCATTAATACCACTAAGCTGCCGGCTAGGTATTCATGTAATAACAACGAGGTAACGATAGATAGGCCTGCTAGTAAGTCAGCACCAAAATCACCCTGGCAGACTCTTACAGTCATTTTATAAAGTAATGGAAGACCGCATAAGATCAACACAGCCAACAAAGGCAGCTGCATTAAACTAAATGAAAACTGTAGCTCGCCTTGATAAAGTCTAGCAAGCGCTGAGCTTAAATCACCTTCTAGTGATAGCTTATAGATGTCACGACCTTGGTCCAAACCAAGTAGTAGCAAATAGCTACTGATACCTAGCAAGCTTAAGAACATAATAATGTTTTCTGACCTTGCTGGACTCGCTGATTTTGATGTATTCATTTTCAAAATTTAACCCTAGCAATAGCATTTCAACTCGAAGAGTCACAGCTCACAGTTAAGTCATCTGTGGGTTTGAAGTAAAACTGCTTTAGCTGTTTTACAAAGCAATAGCTGAAGCTCAGCACTTCAAGTTTTGTACTGTTTTAATTTAAAATACGCAATCGTTTATGACTCAAGAGGACTTGAGTAGTCGTAATGTCAGGCAATTATCAACTTCTTCACTATAAAAATCAGCGCTAATCCATAAATCAGCCACCGCAGCTAACTGCCCATCTAAATATATCAGTGGCAAAGTTTCTCGCTCCCATGTCGGAATATCGGCCTCTTGAAATAACTTTTTCAGAGTGTGGTGTCCGCTACGTCCTGGCAATCGTATTTTTTCACCCCCATGCCTAATGCAGACTTTAATAGTAGCATCTTGCCATAGTGAGCGATTAATGCCTGTTGAAGACGGTAGCCAAGTTAAAGTTTTCTTATTACTTAGCGTTAGTGATGGCTGTCCTGTAAGCCAAGTTACCGCTTCAAATTGAGCCGGAACCAAACTGGGCAAGCAATATAATTTATCGCGATAACGCCTTACACAATAATGCTGCCTAGCTACGATAGGATCACTATCCAGCCTAGCGTTTAATATCTCAGACTGCACTCTTGCAATAAATGCTGACGAGGGCATTTTCAACTTCAGGTGTTTGAACCAGTGTCGAATAATGAGTGCTTGCTCATGTGCTGGGCAAGCCGTTAACTGGCTAATAAACAGGGTTTGGTCGTGGCTGTTAAACACTTGCAAAAACAATTGTTCAGAAACTGCTGATATAACGACTTGAGCATCGGCACAATGGCGCGCTGATCTCGCCACGGTTTTATCACAGGCGGGCCAACGCTGCTTTAACAACGGCAGTATGGCGTTACGCAGATAATTTCGATCATAGTCATGACTTTGATTGCTGGGATCTTCTACCCAACTTAAGCCATGAATTCGTGCATAAACATCAATAGCGGGTTTTGCGACATTGAGTAGCGGCCTCAATAAGCGACCTAGGCCGAAAGCAGTGTTTTCAGGCATCGCCGATAAACCACGTAGACCACCACCTCGTAGCAATTGTAATAAAACCGTTTCTAATTGATCATCTCGATGTTGCGCAACCAGCAACACATCATCACTATTCATTAAGGTCTTGAGTGCCGAGTAACGGGCATTTCTGGCCGCCTCTTCAGGGCTCTCTCCTAGCATGGGCTTAGCATCTACGCGTAACACCTGACAATGAACACCTAATAAGCTTGCCGTTTTCTGGCAATGCTTTGCCCAGTCATCAGCCACTAACTGTAAACCATGATGCACATAAACAGCGGTGATTAGTGGTTTAAGCTTAAGATTAGCGGCACATAAATGCAGTAATACATGCGAATCAACGCCACCACTGTAGCCTATATAAATATGTTTAGGAGGCTTACAGTGACTTAATGCTGATTCTATAAGGTGCGAGGAAAACCGTTCAGTCATGTCTTATGTGTAGATAGGAAATAAAGCATATAGTCGGGTTGAAATTAACCCGACTCACTCGCTAGCCGTTATTTTTTAAAATATCCGACAATAACAGGCCAAACATGTTGTAACCATAGATCAATTATCAATACGCTAACCGGTTTTATTTTGCTAGGTAGTGCCTTTACCAGCAGCCATAACTTATCAACAGCAGAGTCCTCGGTGCTATCGCGCCATTTCAGATAGCGAGAATCCAGGCCGTTAATGAAAACAGGTGTAAACAGCCACATTTCTAATAGCGAAGTCGCCCACATAAATATAAACGAAACAGCCATGCCCATGCCGGCTAAAATAACCAACCAAGCAAACATCGGATGAATTTTTGTGAGCCACCATGACAGAATATCCGCCACCAAAAATACATAAGGCATACCTATGGCAATACATTTATATTGATTGGTCGTGGTTTCAGAAAAACTAAAGATAAGTCCAACAAACATAAAGATAAAACTGATGCCAAACATATGGACATGTGAAACCCGTGTCAATGATGCGAAGGTAGCACCTGTATCTTGAGCCGTATAAGCACTTAAGCCCTTAAGCGAAGTAAAGTCAGGCAAACCAGAAGCTTCTTTGTTATGACACATCACGCAACGTGTTTGGATTATTTTTTCGATACCGTCCTCTTTGTATTCTTCAGCATCGGCACCTGACCTAACCCATTCCATTAGCTTAAAACGCTCATGTTCTGGGGCATTATCTTTCATAGTACCGTTTAGCTTTTGCTCCAGTACCGTTCCAGAGCGGTTACCGTAATAACTGTAAACAATATCATCTACAGATAAGCCAAATTTGCCATCAGCCATACCGTGAGTAAATAAGATTTGAATGAGTGCAAACAAATAGCCTATGCCCACAGTACAAAGATAACCGGTAAATAAGACTTTAATAGGAGGAGTCAGCTCTTTTAATACAATAGGATTTTGAGTCATAGTATATAGGTTTCGTTAGGGTTTATCGTTACGTAGATTTTATTTTGACGTCTACATGGTAGATGTATCGGGACGCTCCATAGCTTCAAAAAGTACTCTATTTAAATGACCTACTGATGACAGACTGAGACCCTGGCTTGCAAACTTTGCAATAAAACCCGAAAATCATCCGCATTGCAAAATAATTGTGTTACATTCATTGACTGCTTAGTGTTTAGTTTACATTATTTCATATTTTTAGTAAGCACCCTCATTTCTTAGTCCGCACTCAGCTTATATACACTCGTTTTATTTTTTCAGAGGTTTTTAATGACATTCGCAAAGCTCGGTTTAACCGATGAGCTCCTACAGGCCGTTGCCGATCAAGGTTATACGCTACCCACTCCCGTACAAGAAAAAGCCATTCCACTCATTTTAGCGGGTCGTGATGTTTTAGCCGGTGCACAAACTGGAACAGGCAAAACGGCTAGTTTTACCTTACCCTTGTTGCAACGCTTAGCAGCAAACAGTGATCCTCATCAAAAACCGCGTCGTGTTCGGGCCTTGATATTAGTGCCTACGCGCGAACTAGCAGCTCAAGTTTATGAAAGTGTCTTAAGCTATGGCAAATATTTATCTTTGCAGGTAGAGCCTATTGTAGGTGGCGCCAGTGTCGGCATACAAACCCGTCAGTTACGTAGAGGCTGTGATATTGTCGTCGCGACACCTGGTCGTTTGATTGATCACATTAAGCAACGTAATGTGAGTCTGGCCAACATAGAAATGTTAGTTTTAGATGAAGCTGATCGTATGTTGGATATGGGCTTTATGCCAGATGTTAAGCAAGTCATGGCACTTTTGCCTAAACAACGACAAACCTTATTATTTTCAGCAACGGTACCCAATGCGATTAAAGCCTTAGCCGCATCGGTATTACATAACCCAGTTGAAGTTGAAGTGGCTAAACAAAATGCCACCGCTGAGAATGTATCGGAATTAGTTTACGGTATAGGCCGTGAATATAAACGCGAACTACTGTCTTATTTAATAGGTAGTAATAATTGGAAACAAGTATTGGTTTTTGTACGCACCAAACATGGTGCTGACCGCTTAGAAAAACAACTGATTGAAGATGGCATTCGTTCCGTTGCCTTGCATGGTGATAAAACTCAAGGTGCTAGAAATAAAGCCTTAGAATATTTTAAAACAGGCAAAGTATCGGTATTAGTCGCCACAGATATTGCTGCGCGTGGTTTAGATATTGAAGACTTACCCCATGTGATCAATTACGATGTGCCACAAGTACCAGAAGATTATATACACCGTATCGGTCGTACTGGGCGCGCAGGTTCTAGTGGTGTAGCTATCTCTTTAGTTTGCCCTGAAGAATCTTGGATGTTGATAGAAATTGAAAAGCTATTAAAGCGCCAAATTCCGCGTATTGAAGATACGGGTTATGAACCGGTATCCTTAAAAGTCATTGATGCGCCTAAAAAACATGCTCCTCATAAAACCACAGGTAAAAAAGATCTTCGGCATACTAAAAAGCCGGCGGCCAAAGGAACTACGCGCACGGAAAAACCAAGACCCGGCGATAAAAGCAATCGACCTAAAGCAAAAAAAGGCCCGCGCTAATCAATGCTTAATCATTGTGAAATATCGTAAAATAATAGCTCGAATCGCGATATTTGCACTTTAACCTTAATCAGCTGAACAAACATCATGGCACAATACATTTATTCAATGAATCGGGTCGGCAAGATTGTACCGCCCAAAAAATATATCCTTAAAGATATCTCACTATCTTTTTTTCCCGGCGCTAAGATTGGTGTTTTGGGCTTAAATGGTTCAGGAAAATCAACCCTGCTGCGCATTATGGCAGGTCTGGATAAGGAAATTGAAGGCGAAGCTATTCCGCAAAAAGGCATCAATATTGGTTATCTACCCCAAGAACCGCAATTAGATCCAAACAAAACAGTACGCGGTAATGTTGAAGAGGCCGTCGCTGAAGTTAAAGATGCTTTAGCTCAATTGGATGCGGTATATGCCGCTTATGCTGATCCTGATGCCGATTTTGATAAATTGGCTGCCGATCAAGCACGTCTTGAAGATATTATTAATGCCTGTGATGGACATAATTTAGATCGTAGACTGGAAGTGGCTGCCGATGCTTTGCGTCTGCCCGATTGGGATGCTGATGTTACTACTTTATCAGGTGGTGAAAAACGCCGAGTGGCATTATGTCGATTGTTATTATCTAACCCCGACATGTTGTTGTTAGACGAACCCACCAACCATTTAGATGCTGAATCGGTCGCTTGGTTAGAACGCTTTTTGCATGATTACCCAGGCACTGTAGTTGCAGTTACCCATGATCGTTATTTCTTAGATAATGTAGCCGGCTGGATATTGGAGCTAGACAGAGGCTCAGGTATACCATGGGAAGGCAATTACTCTAGTTGGCTAGAGCAAAAAGGTAACCGCTTATTGCAAGAAGAAAAGCAAGAATCTTCTCGCCAAAAAGCCATGAAAGAAGAATTGGAATGGGTGCGCTCTAATCCCAAAGGCCGACATGCTAAAAGTAAAGCTCGTTTGGCGCGTTTTGACGAGTTATCGTCTTCTGATGTGCAAAAACGCAATGAAACTCAAGAAATATATATACCACCCGGCCCTCGTTTGGGTGATGTGGTTATTGAAGCCGAGAACATTAGCAAAGCCTTTGGCGACAAATTGCTGGTCAATGACTTAACCTTCAAACTTCCACCTGGCGGTATCGTTGGTATTATCGGCCCTAACGGTGCAGGTAAAACTACACTATTTCGTATGATGGCAGGACTTGAACAGCCGGATTCTGGCACTTTAAACTTAGGGCAAACCGTTGAGCTGGCCTATGTAGATCAGTTGCGCGACGATCTTGATCCCAAGAAAACCGTCTTTGAAGAAATTTCAGATGGCCTAGATTTAATCACAGTCGGCAAATATGAAACACCTTCACGCGCTTATGTAGGCCGCTTTAATTTTAAAGGCGCAGATCAAGGCAAGCGTATTGGCGATCTATCAGGTGGTGAACGTAATCGCGTACACATGGCCAAATTATTAAAATCGGGCGGCAATGTGCTGTTACTCGATGAACCTACCAATGATTTGGATGTTGAAACCTTGCGCGCCTTAGAAGATGCCTTGCTAGCATTTCCTGGTTGCGCGGTGGTTATTTCGCATGACCGTTGGTTTTTGGATAGAATCGCTACTCACATCCTAGCTTTTGAAGGTGATAGCCAAGTTGTTTGGTTTGAAGGCAATTATGAAGATTATGAAGCCGACCGTCATCGCCGATTGGGCAGTGACGCTGACACGCCACATCGCTTAAAGTATAAGAAACTATCTTAAGTAACCCAATACTCATGTATTAAAGAAAACACAATCGTTTTATAAGCTTCAACTATGGGCTCTATTGCCTAGAAAGCTCCCCGCTTTTCTATGAAACTTATAAGACTTTTGTTACTTCATCTTTTTAAATTAGTCTGCTATCTAATGCCTTCGCCCGCTAAAACACATATCACTTATTTGGATTCCATTAGGGGTCTTGCCGCTTTTACGGTCATTAATGACCATTTTGTCACCGCGTATGATTTGCCTTGTGAAAATAGCTTTTGTAAAGACCTATTAGATTTAACTCCGCTGCATATTTGGTGGGATGGTAGCGCAGCTGTATCAATGTTTTTTGTGTTAAGTGGCTTGGTGCTCTCGCTTAAATACTTTCGCTTAGGGCATCAAGCAGATTTGAATAGTTTTAAGCTGATGCCTTATATGACAGGCCGCCTTTTTAGAATTTGGTTGCCTTATGCGGTCATTTTACTGATCAGTGCTGCTTTTTATTGGCATACTGTAAATAGTCCACTATTAAAAACGGCACTACCGCCCACAGAATGGATCGTTCATATGTGGCGTAATCACGCCTTAACGCCGATAGCGATGCTCCGGGAAAGTTTTTTATTGAGTTTGCCGGCGATGGTTGTTTTGTTGCCACAAGCGTGGACCTTAACCATTGAATTAGTATTGTCGCTATTATTGCCCATAGGCTTGTTACTGGCGAAACAGGGATCATTATGGCTAGGTTTATTCTCTGTGATTGCCGTATTCTTGCTAGGCGTGTCACCGTTTTTGCTGCATTTTGCCTTGGGTTTATTAATTGCTCGTTATTATATGGTGATGGCTAATTACTTAATGCCTAAACCTTGGTTACGTCGATTTATTCTGCTACTAGGTTTGCTTTTTTATACTGCTATTAGTACCACCGCGCATGTATTTGGCGAAACCTTTATGTGGATTGTGACAGGCTTAGGCGCAGGGCTCATTATTATTTACACATTAAGCTCTCATCGAACTCAAAGTTTTTTAGAGCGGCCGATATTGCGACAGTTAGGCAAAGTATCTTATAGCGCGTATTTAATCCACATGTTGATTTTGCTATGCCTTACCCCTTATCTATTAACTCGGCTAGAGCTATTTAGCACCAACCACCTCTGGCTTTGGCTGGGCGCTTGGTTGTTAACAGTAATAAGCGTTCAGCTACTCTCTTTGTTATCTTACTATTTCATTGAAATACCCAGTATTAGCTTAGGGCGAAAGTTTATCAATGGTCTACAAAAAGCAGTCAATCTTAATAAATAATCAGCATCACTGAAGCTATTAGCGATTCGCTTTTGCTTCTTGCTCTTGATTTTGAAAGAAGTTGAGGCGATCGCTTAATATAGAAGATAACTGAAAGCTCAATCCTTTTGATTCTAAGGCTAAACGAATTTGATAAATAGCATCCCTAGTTTGCCCCATGGCAAAGTAATATTCCGCCAGATACCGATGAGATTCAGCGGGTTGATTATTTTTGTTATACGCTTCAGCCAACAATCCCCAATAAATGGTCATTTGTTGCTCCTCTGGACTTAAAGCGAGCAAGTATTTTCTGGCCAAATCGGCTTTATCTACTTTTAACAAGGCATTAATAAATTCTAGCTTAATAGCCGAATTATCTGGGAACTGTTCAGTTAGCTTTTGATAACGTAACACCGCCGTATTAAAATCTCTAGCGTCTAAAGCAGTCTTAGCAAGCGCAGAGGAATATTGTGGTTGCTCGGGATATTGCTTAGTTAAGCCTTGAAAAATTGTTTCTGCTTCTTTGAACTTTTCGGTCTTTAGCAAAAACATACCTAAACCATAAAGAGCAACTGTACGCTGCTCCGAAGTACCTTGGCTTAATCTGGAACGATAGTATTGTTCTAAATAAATAGGATCAGCTGTCGTTATAATACGAATCTTGGCTTTAGTTAACTGATAGGCCAACGAATCTGGATATTGTTTATAAGGATACGTCTCTGCACGTCCACGAGTATCTGAAATACGCGACTCAGTAACAGGGTGAGTCCTTAAAAACTCAGGTACACCCTGCCCTGCAAATCGAGTAGCTTGCTGAAGTCGCTCAAAAAAAGTCGGCATACTGCGTGGATCAAAATGCGTGGCCGCCAAGGTTTGCATTCCAACACGATCCGCTTCAGCTTCGTTCTCACGAGTAAAATTGATCTGAAATTGCACGCTACCACCCATTATCGCCATAATGGCTGCTTGCCCCATGGCTGCAGAACGTGTACCTAACAATATTGCGCCTAACATGCCCGCCGCAGTTGGAATAGATAATCGACTTGAAGCCTCGGCAGCTCTAAATAAATGTCGCTGGGTAATATGTGAAATTTCATGCGCAACAACTGATGCTAGCTCACTTTCAGCTTCCGTTATTAAAATTAATCCTGAGTTAACGCCAATATAACCACCGGGACCTGCAAAAGCGTTAATATCATTTTCCATGACCACAAAAAAATGAAACGGGTGACTAGGATTGTCACTATTAGCCGCTAACTTTCTCCCCATTGATTGAATATACTCTTGGATTTCCGCATCTTCATTAATAGTAATTTGTGAATGCAAGCTTCTAAAAAACTCTTCGCCAAACTCCTTTTCTTCCGCGGGAGATATTAAGGTACCTGAAGAATCGCCCATATCCGGCAATTCTATTTTATTAATCTCAACAGCGTGTGGTAACACAGGAAATAGAACAAGACTTATGGCCAAAATAATTGCAGAACGTTTAAACATGGGATCTCAGATTACTAGTGATAACTCAATATGCGTAGGATTAGTCATCCCGATGTGTGGTAGCCAAACTAAAAATCAACAGCTTACGAAACAAAAAAAACAAACATAACTTATTGATAGCGCTTAGAGGTTACTTATCGTATGTTATTATAAAACATCTCACATAAACCCTACCTAAGAATTGCCATCTTACGATGAAATTTGCTATACAGGTCAATTCCAGTCCTAGCCACTGTAACGCAGGACAGACCGCCTATCATTTTATTAAGACTGCTTTAGCACAAGGCCACGAAGTATTTCGGGTGTTTTTTTATCATGACGGCATCTATCATGCTTTCAAACATATAACACCGCCTGATGATGAGCAGCAACTCACCAAACTATGGAGTGAGTTAGCTCAACAATATAATGTCGATTTAGTCGTGTGTATTTCTGCCGCACAACGACGCGGCTTACTGCATACTGATGAAGCAAGCAGGCAAAGTAAACAAGATAATGACTTAGCAACTGGTTTTCGTATTTCTGGCTTAGGCCAACTGGTTGAAGCAACATTAGTGACTGATCGATTGATAGTATTTGGATGAACCTTGAGTAAACGTTATTTATTTATCTTACGTAAAGCTGCGCACAGCGGTGCTTATGCGCAAGAAATGCTCGATATTATTTTAACAACTGCAGCTTTCGATCAGGCCGTAAGTATATTATTGCTTGAAGACAGTGTTTTTCAGTTAAAAAAACACCAATATCCTGAAAAATACGGCATGAAAGATATTGCCTCTATTTTTTCTGCTCTAGAAATTTATGATGTTAAAGACATTTATACTGAAAATGAATCGTTGCAAGAACGAGGACTAAGCGCAGATGATTTATGTTTGCCAGTACAGCTCATCGCACGAAAGGAAGTAAACGAATTAATGCAAAAATTTGATGTGATCTTCTCTGGATAAGACTTACATTGCTTTAATATTTTAAGGAGGTATCGACATGCAAAAAAATGTATTAATTACCGGCGCAGGAAAACGCATTGGCGCTGACTGCGCTAAACATTTACATGAACAGGGCTGTAATGTTTTCCTGCACTACAGATCAGCAGAAGCTGAAGCTATTGAACTTTCAAATCAATTCAATTTAAAACGAATTAATTCTTCGTTCATTATGCAGGCTGATCTTCTCATTGAAGAAGAGCGTTCTGCATTGGCCCAAGCTGCTTGTTTAGCATGGGGCGGTATTGATGTATTAATCAATAACGCTTCATCCTTTTATCCAACCGCCATCACTGATGTTACCGAACAACAATGGGATGAATTACTAGGTAGTAATTTAAAAGCACCTTTTTTTTTAGCACAGTCTTTATCCAAAACATTAGCTCTTAATAAAGGCTGTATTATTAACATCGTTGATATTCATGCTGAACGTGGCTTACCTGGCTATTCTGTCTACAGTATTGCTAAAGCCGGCTTGCACGCTATGACCAAAGTGCTCGCAAAAGAATTAGCTCCAATGGTACGCGTTAATGGAATAGCTCCAGGAGCGATTATCTGGCCTGACAATCTGAGCCCCGAAAAAGATCAAAACGATATTTTACAGCGTATCGCTTTAGGACGATGCGGCGAAACTTTGGATATTGCCAAGGCTATTTGGTTTTTAATCAATGACGCAGATTATATGACAGGACAAATTCTCACGATTGATGGTGGACGAACCTTATTCTATTAAGATAATTAAGCCCAAGAGGGAAAAATCTTCTGTTGTTTAAGATCCGTTTTATCAAATTTATTCCAGAGTTCAGCATAACTTAAACCATTAATAGGATGCTTTAAGTGAGGAGCAATTTCCGCTAAAGGTTCAAGTACAAAAGCGTAAGATTCAATTTCATCACGAGGTATCTGTAATCGACCATCATTGATCACTAATTCATCGTATAAAAGAAGATCTAGATCAAGAGTTCGTGAAGAAAACTTTTGACTATCTCTAGTTCGACCATTAGCTAATTCAATATTTCTTAATTGCTTAGTAACTTCTTTAACTGATAGTTCAGAGTTAAAACCAACCACCAGATTGTAAAAGCTATCCCCAGTAAAACCAACAGACTCTGAACTATAAACACTTGAAATAATCAGCTTACCAAAAAACTGGCTTAGCGCTTTGATACTCGCTGGAATATATCGCTCCTTGTCAATATTACTGCCTATACTAATATAACCCTTAGACATGGGTTATTTTTCCCCTCTTTCAATAACAAGCCCAACATCACTAGCACCACTGATTGCGCCTTTTTTATTTAAAGAAATACGCACCCAAGTCGTATCAAATTCATGAAGAATAATCTCTGCAATCTCAGTAATTAATTTTTCTACTAAAAAAAACTGACTACCCTCTACAAAAGAAATAATTCGTTTAGAGACCGCTTTATAATCTAACGTATATTGTATATCATCAGTTTCGGCTGCTTTTCTTATATCAAAGGCCATCTCAATATCAAGTATAACCGTTTGCTTCGTTTCTCTTTCCCAATCGTAAATGCCGATGATCGTTTCAATTTCAAGTCCGCCTAAAAAAATGATGTCCATGATTGTTTCCGGTTATGATGTGTTATTTTTAATAATCAGTAAGTATCAGGTAAATATGCTCAGCTTACAAGTTCTGAATAAGGAAAATGTTATATGATTGAATGGCTGATTGTTCCAATGGCTTATCTTATAGGCTCTATTTCAAGTGCGATCATAATTTGCCGTTTAATGGGCTTACCTGATCCGCGCGAGCAAGGTTCAGGCAATCCAGGCGCCACTAATGTTATGCGCATAGGCGGAAAAAAAGCAGCGGCAATAACATTGCTGGGCGATTTACTTAAAGGTTTTATTCCTGTTTATATCGCAAATATAGTAGGTGAATCTGCCTTATTATTAGCAATAATTGGGCTTGCCGCTTTCATAGGCCATCTTTACCCAGTATTTTTCAAATTTAAAGGCGGGAAAGGCGTTGCAACTTCCATAGGTGTGTTGCTAGGCTTTTCATGGCTACTGGGACTTGCATTTATAGCAACATGGTTGCTTATATATAAAATAGGAAAAATCTCCTCAGCATCTGCATTAATCGCCTCTGTTTTATCACCTATTTTTGCTTGGTATATAGTGGGCGACATCTCCATAGTCGGGGCATCAATCATCATGATGCTCTTCTTGCTTTGGCGACATAAGAGTAATATTCAACGTCTATTAGCGGGCGAAGAATAATTAATAAAAAAATCCTAACGTTCAGTTTTTAATACAGCTCACTGATCGGCCAGCGAGGTCTTGCAAAAATATCTAGCCCTTGTTGCTGGCCAAGCATTAAACGCTGACAACCCGCATAGGCAATCATAGCGCCATTATCTGTACAAAACTCAAGCCTAGGAAAGTAAATTTGTGCTTGTTCTTTTATAGTCATCTCAGTTAATAATGCTCGAATTTGAGAGTTAGCGCTAACACCTCCAGCAACAACCAGTCGTTTTAGACCAGTTTGTTGTAAAGCACGTTTACATTTAATAGTCAGTGTTTCGGCAACAGCTAACTGGAATCCGGCGGCAATGTCTGCTTTATTTTGAGCTGTCTTTTCAGAAGCATTAATAGTATTGAGCGCGAAGGTTTTTAAACCACTAAAACTAAAATCTAATCCAGGACGGTCGGTCATAGGTCGCGGAAATTTAATTTGAGGATGCCCTTGTTCCGCTAACTTAGACAATTTAGGGCCACCTGGATAACTAAGACCTAACAGCTTTGCTGTTTTATCGAAGGCTTCACCTGCGGCATCATCTAGCGACTCTCCCAACAACAGATAACTACCTATCTCGTTTACTTGCACCAGTAAGGTATGTCCACCAGAAATCAATAAAGCCACAAAGGGAAATGCTGGAGGATTGTCTTCCAGCATAGGTGCAAGCAGATGACCTTCCATGTGATGCACAGCTACAGCAGGAATATTCCATGTCCAGGCTAAACTTCTTGCTGTAGAGGCGCCTACCAATAAAGCACCCATCAAACCGGGACCAGCGGTGTAAGCAATGCCATTAATATCGGCACTTATGAGCCCACTTTCTTGAATTAATTGCTTAATAAGAGGTACCAGTTTACGAATGTGATCACGTGAAGCTAATTCAGGAACAACGCCCCCATATTCACTGTGCATCTCGATTTGACTATATAAAACATGATTAATTAAACCTCTCTTAGCATGATAAATGGCTACGCCAGTTTCATCGCAGGAGGTTTCTATTCCTAAAACGTACATTGATTTTTTTGAAAATTAGAAAAGTGAATGTATAATTGTCGATTGTATCTATTCTGTGGATAGCTGTTATCCTGCAATCAATATTAACATAATTGGAATCATATAATGCCGTCAGTGAAAATTAAAGAAAACGAACCATTTGATATAGCTATTCGTCGTTTCAAACGCGCTTGTGAAAAAGCTGGTGTATTAGCAGAAGTTCGTCGTCGTGAATTCTACGAAAAACCAACTGCTGAACGCAAGCGTAAAGGCGCAGCAGCTGTTAAACGTCACTTGAAAAAATTAGCTCGTGAACGTTATGCTTTGAAAAACCTACGCCGCGGACGTCCAGTTCTGTAAATAAGGCTAATATAATGGATTTATTAACTGACCGTATCAGGGAAGATATGAAAGCCTCTATGAAAGGAGGCCATAAAACCAGATTAGGCGTAATACGATTAATGTTGGCTGCCATTAAACAAGTTGAAGTTGATGAGCGCATAGAGCTCGATAATAATCGAGTTATTTTGGTGCTAGACAAAATGCTTAAGCAGCGCCGCGAATCTATAAAACAATTTACTGATGCCAATCGACTTGATTTAGCAGTCATTGAAGAAGCTGAAATCCTAGTCATTCAAGACTTTCTACCACAACCTCTGTGTGAAGAAGAAATTGATGCCATGGTGAGTAACGCGATACAACTATCTAATGCAGAATCTGTTAAAGATATGGGTAAAGTAATGGCTTTACTAAAAGAAAAAATGCAAGGTCGTGCTGACATGTCTATTGTCAGTAATAAAATAAAGATGGCGTTAGCTGAATAATTTTACCTAGGTAAAAAATGTCCGGTAGAATTCCTCGCGAATTTATTGATGATCTATTGGTGCGAGTTGATATAGTCGACTTAATCGATTCGCACACCCCCCTAAAAAAAACAGGCTCCAATTATGTTGCCTGCTGCCCCTTTCATACAGAAAAAACACCTAGTTTTTCTGTAAATAGAAACAAACAATTCTTTCATTGCTTTGGTTGCGGAATTAGTGGCAATTCAATCAGCTTTCTAATGAATCTAAACAACCTAGAATTCGTTGAAGCCGTTGAAGATCTTGCCGCCTTTGCTGGAGTTGCCGTACCCAGGGAAACAACTACCCATCAAGCAGAAGAAAAAAAAGAAGACTTAAAGAGTCTTTACCAGCTAATGGATCAGACCGCAAACTTTTATGTACAGCAATTACGTAACAGCGACGAAGGCAAGAAAGCTGTTGATTACCTAAAAATACGAGGCATCAATGGCGATTGTGCAAATGAATTTATATTGGGCTACGCACCCAATGAATGGAACGCTTTAGCCAACTCCTTTGATCATAAAGCCTTAATCAAAGCAGGATTGCTTGTTAACAAAGAAGGTGGACAAGTCTACGATCGATTTCGCAACAGAATTATTTTTCCAATTCGAGATAAGCGTGGCCGAATCATCGGCTTTGGTGGGCGCGTAATGGATGACTCTTTACCTAAATATCTAAATTCCCCAGAAACAACTTTGTTTCATAAAGGCAATGAAGTATACGGCCTATATGAATTACTCAAGAAAAATCCAAAACCACCTCAAATCCTTATAGTTGAAGGCTATATGGATGTCATTAGCCTCTCACAATTCGGCATTAATTATGCCGTTGCGGCCTTAGGAACAGCCATATCTCAAACCCACCTGAATTTATTATTTCGATTTTCACCTGAAATAGTATTGTGCTTTGATGGCGACAAAGCAGGTCGATCTGCAGCATGGAAAGCCATGGAGCCAGTATTTTTAAGCCTAAAAGACAACCGCTCTTGCCGAATTATGATGTTGCCACATAATCAAGATCCAGATTCTCTGATTCGTAAAGAAGGTCTAACAAATTTCACTTTACGCGTACAAACAGCCCAAGCTCTATCAGATTATTTTTTTGAACATATATCAGAAAAACTAAATCTCTCTGAAATGGAAGGGCGAGCGCAATTAGTCGGAAATGCCAAGCCCTATATAGAAAAATTACCTCAAGGTATTTTTCGTGAAATGATGCTTTCTCGCCTAAAAACAATCTCTGGAATATCAACACTCAATACACTAGAAATTACTTCTAAATCAAAAGCGCCTTATACAGAAAAAAAAATATCTATAATAGCAACTCACTCAGCGCCCGCAAAATCGGCTAGAACTGCGACAGCATTACTGCTACAAAACCCAAGACTCATCCACAACCTAAATCAGAAAGATTTCAATTGGGATGAATTAGAAATTCGGGGTATAGAGCTATTTAAAAACATTCAACAGGTTATATTAACCAAAAGCACTATCAATACGGCTATATTAATAGAACATTATCGCAACACTGCTAACGAAAAAGCAGTCAAAGCCCTTGCCTCTCTGGATTTATATGTATCAGAAAATAACATAGATATGGTATTTACTGATACCCTTAACTCTTTACTTAAACAAGCCAAATACGCGACAATTGCTAAGCTAGAAACTAAAGCAAAAAATCAAGGACTAGATGTTCACGAACAACAACTATTAATTAAAATACTTACAGATAAATAATTTAATGCTAAATAGTGATAATTATAGTAATATTCGCTGTTGGCATGGCCGTACTCAAATAAGTAAATAATGAATCAAGAACAACAACAGTCCCAGTTAAAACAGTTAATAGCCAAAGGCAAAATGCAGGGATACCTGACTTATGCAGAGGTTAATGATCACTTACCCAGTGACATTGTTGATCCAGAGCAAATCGAAGACATCATTGGCATGATCAATGAGATGGGCATCAAAGTCTACGAAACGGCACCCGATGAAGACTCATTAATTACAGACTCTGCTGCCGTAACTACGGATGATGAAGATGCAGAAGAAGTTGCTGCATTAGCCTCAGTAGACAGTGAGTTTGGAAGAACCACAGACCCTGTTCGCATGTATATGCGAGAAATGGGGTCAGTTGAACTTTTAACCCGCGCTGACGAATTAAAAATCGCCAAACGCATTGAAAGTGGCCAGCAACAACTAGTTAAAGCGATTTCTCGATCAAGTATCGTTGTAGAAAATTTCTTACAGTCTTTTGATTCAATTTCTGAGGAAGGATCAGAAACTAGACTCACTGATTTAATTTCTGGGTTTGTTGACCTAAGTGACACTGGTGATTTAATAGCCCCACTTCCAGTTGCTGAAGGCACCGAAGAAGCAACTGAAGTAGTCGAAGAAGAGGCAAAGGGCCTAAACTACGATGAAGTCCTAGAAAAAGTTGAGGCTCTTAGAAAACAACTAAAAGCGACCTCTGCTCTAATTAAAAAACACGGGTATTCTAACGATAAAGCTGACAAATCTTTTGAAACTTTAGCTGAATTGTTCATGGAATTTAAATGGACCCCGCAATATTTAAAAAGATTAACGGCTATTATTCCAACTGGTGTTGCCAGTGTTAGAGAACAAGAAAAACTGATTCTTGAGATTTTCACTAAAGACGCAGGTATGTCACGCAAAGAATTCATTGCAGCATTTACTGAAAAAGAGTCTAGTTCTGAGTGGTTAGATAGCTACCTGACTAATGGAAATAAGTATTCAGAAGCCTTAAAAAAACGCGAAAAAGACTTAAGAAAAGCACAGCGATTGTTAGCCGAACTAGAAGCAGACTTTGGCGTAAATATTACCACATTGAAAGACATCAATCGCCGCATGTCTATTGGCGAAGCTAAAGCTAGACGCGCCAAAAAAGAAATGATTGAAGCAAATTTAAGACTTGTCATTTCCATTGCTAAAAAATATACTAATCGCGGCTTACAATTCTTAGACTTAATCCAAGAAGGTAATATTGGCTTAATGAAGGCTGTCGATAAATTTGAATATCGACGTGGCTATAAGTTTTCAACTTATGCTACTTGGTGGATTAGACAGGCCATCACCAGATCTATTGCGGATCAAGCAAGAACCATTCGTATTCCAGTTCACATGATTGAAACAATCAATAAACTGAATCGAATTTCTCGGCAAATATTGCAAGAAATGGGACGTGAAGCAACACCTGAAGAATTGGCAGAACGCATGGAAATGCCAGAAGACAAAGTTCGCAAAGTCTTAAAAATTGCCAAAGAACCTATTTCAATGGAAACTCCTATTGGTGATGATGAAGATTCTCATTTGGGAGATTTCATAGAAGATGCTAAAGTATTGTCTCCCGTGGAAGCTGCTACAATTGCAGGCTTACGTGAATCTACACAAAACGTACTCGCTGGTTTAACCGCAAGAGAAGCTAAAGTTTTACGTATGCGCTTCGGTATCAACATGAATACCGACCATACCTTAGAAGAAGTTGGCAAACAATTTGATGTTACCCGTGAACGCATACGTCAAATTGAAGCAAAAGCATTAAGAAAATTAAGACACCCCTCTCGCTCAGAACAACTAAGATGTTTTCTTGACGGCGAATAAGTAAACAAAGGGCCCTTAGCTCAGCTGGTTAGAGCGTCCGACTCATAATCGGCAGGTCGTAGGTTCAAGTCCTACAGGGCCCACCATCATTAAAGAAAGAAAGAAAGAAAGAAAGAAAGGCTGCTAACGCAGCCTTTTCTATATCTAAGATTTACTTTATAGGTAACAACATGAGCAATAACTTTAGTTTTACATCAGAATCCGTTTCAGAAGGCCATCCCGACAAAGTCGCAGATCAAATTTCTGATGCCGTCCTTGACGCTTTATTAGCTCAAGACCCCAAATCCAGAGTTGCCTGCGAAACGCTAGTCAAAACCGGCATGGTCGTTCTTGCTGGAGAAGTCACTACTCATGCTTGGGTAGATCTTGAAGCCTTAGTCAGGAAAGTAGTCTGTGATATAGGCTATGACCACGGCGACATAGGCTTTGACGGTAATAGTTGTGCGGTATTAAATGCCATAGGTAAGCAATCACCTGATATCGCCATGGGTGTTGATGAAGGCGAAGATCATGAACAAGGTGCCGGCGACCAAGGCTTAATGTTTGGTTATGCCAGTAATGAAACTGATGTCTTAATGCCCGCTCCTATTACCTATTCACATCTACTGGTTAAACGTCAGGCCGATGTGCGTAAGAATAATACACTGCCTTGGTTGCGTCCTGATGCTAAAAGTCAGATTACGTTCAGATACGAAAATAATAGACCAGTAGCAATTGATGCGGTGGTTTTATCAACTCAGCATTCTCCAGAAATTAGCAACAAAGCCTTACATGAAGCAGTCATGGATGAAATCATCCTGCCGGTACTGCCTAAAGAATGGTTACATAAAGACACTAAATTCTTTATCAACCCAACAGGCCAATTCATTATTGGTGGTCCTGTAGGTGATTGTGGTTTAACTGGTCGTAAAATTATCGTCGATACTTACGGTGGCATGGCAAGACATGGTGGCGGTGCCTTTTCTGGTAAAGATCCCTCCAAAGTTGATCGCTCTGCAGCTTACATGGCTCGCTACGTAGCAAAAAATATTGTTGCTGCAGGTTTAGCTGAGCGATGTGAAATTCAAGTATCTTATGCCATCGGTATTGCTGAACCTACGTCAATCACCGTAGAAACGTTTGGCACTAGCAAACTGAGCGAAGACAGACTAGTACAAATTGTCAGAGATACTTTTGACCTAAGACCTAAAGGTTTAATTGCGACCTTAGATTTATTAAAGCCTATTTATCAAACCACTGCCGCTTATGGTCACTTTGGTCGTACCGAAGACAGCTTTAGCTGGGAAAAAACAGACAAGGTTGACGCATTAAAAGATGCGGCAGGTCTTTAATTAAACGCTAACACAGGAATACAGATGAGTTTTCAAGATTATAAAATTGCCGATATTTCTTTAGCTGCCTGGGGCCGTAAAGAAATCAACATCGCTGAAACCGAAATGCCAGGCTTAATGGCCTTACGTAAAGAATATGGCCAAGAACAACCGCTAAAAGACGCACGTATTGCTGGTTGTTTACACATGACTATACAAACAGCGGTTTTAATTGAAACGCTGACTGCTTTAGGTGCAGAAGTGCGCTGGTCATCCTGCAACATTTTCTCTACCCAAGATCATGCTGCAGCCGCCATTGCCGCAGCAGGCATACCTGTTTTCGCTTGGAAAGGCGAAACTGAAGAAGAAGCAGAATGGTGCATAGCCCAAACTATTGATGGCATAGAGGGCTGGCGCCCTAATATGATTTTGGATGATGGCGGTGATTTAACCACCTTAATGCATAACAACTACCCTGAATTAATGGCCGATGTAAAAGGCTTATCTGAAGAAACCACGACAGGCGTATTGCGTCTGTATGAAATGGTAACTAATGGTACACTGAAAGTGCCTGCGTTTAACGTCAATGATTCCGTAACTAAATCAAAATTTGATAACTTATACGGTTGCCGTGAATCTTTAGTGGATGGTATTAAACGTGCTACGGATGTCATGATTGCCGGAAAAATTGCCGTCGTTTGCGGTTATGGTGATGTGGGTAAAGGCTGTGCTCAATCATTACGTGGTCTAGGTGCAACGGTTTTGATTACAGAAATTGATCCTATCTGCGCACTACAATCGGCAATGGAAGGTTTCCGAGTTGTAACTATGGAAGAAGCCGCCCCTATCGCCAATATCTTTGTGACGGCAACAGGAAACTTCAGCATTATCACGCATGCACATATGTTAGCGATGCGCGATCAAGCCATTGTTTGTAACATAGGTCATTTTGATGCTGAAATTGAAATTGCCTCATTACGTCAATATGAATGGGAAAATATCAAACCTCAAGTTGATCACGTTATTTTCCCTGATGGAAAACGTCTGATTATTTTAGCTGAAGGCCGTCTTGTTAATTTAGGTTGTGCAACAGGACATCCTAGCTTTGTGATGTCTAACTCATTTTGCAATCAAGTATTAGCGCAAATCGAGTTATGGAAGAACTCAGCCAGTTACAAGAATGAAGTTTACATATTACCTAAAATATTAGACGAGAAAGTTGCAAGATCACATTTACAACAAATCGGTGTGAATCTTACTGTTTTGACTGATGAGCAAGCTAAATACATCAACGTGCCTGTTGCCGGTCCTTACAAAGCCGATCATTATCGTTATTGATTAATCAGCGATCACGTGTAGTATAGCCCAATATTTAAGGCTTATTGTTGGGTTACACTACGCTAACCCAACCTACACTTATTGACATGCATACACCAAAAAAACACGCCCAGCTATATAGCTTTGAATTTTATCCTCCTAAATCACCCGAAGGTGCGGTAACTTTACAACAGGTTTATAGCAAACTCGCAGAATTAAACCCCGATTTTTTCTCCGTCACTTTCGGTGCAGGCGGCTCAACTCGCGACAAAACCTTTGATACTGTTATCGATATTCAATCAAAAGGCCTAGCCGCTGCCCCTCACTTATCTTGCGTTGCTTCAACAAAAGCCAATATCCGCGCCATACTAAAAGACTACCAAGATAACGGTATCAGCAAGATAGTTGCGCTTAGAGGTGATCTACCTTCTGGCATGATGTCTGCCGGTGAGTTTCGTTATGCTAATGAATTAGTCGAATTTATCCGTCAAGAAAGCAGCGATCACTTTCAAATACATGTGGCCGCTTATCCAGAAGTACACCCACAATCTGAGTCAGCAACTTCAGACTTTAAAAACTTTAAACGCAAAGTCGATGCCGGTGCAAATGCTGCGATTACTCAATATTTTTACAATGCAGAAGCCTACTTTTGCTTTGTAGACAACTGTGAAAAAAATGGCATAACTATTCCTATTGTGCCTGGCATCATGCCCATTACTCAATATACGCAATTATTTCGCTTCTCAGAAATGTGCGGCGCAGATATTCCACGCTGGATGAGAAAACGCTTAGAAAGTTTTGGTGATGATAAAGCCTCTGTACAAGCCTTTGGCTTAGATGTTGTCAGCGAACTTTGCCAGCGTTTATTAGACAATGGCGCACCCGGACTGCATTTTTACACCATGAATCAATCTGCACCCTGTTTAGCCATTTTAGATCGACTCAAACCATAGGCAAAACCTACTCTTAAAAGCGATTATATGAGCAATCAATCTCTTTCAAAACGTGACCTCTCGGTTTTGTGGCATCCTTGCACACAAATGAAAGACCATGAAAGCTCAGCCATCATTCCTATTAAAAAAGGCCAGGGTGTTTGGCTAGAAGATTTTGATGGCAATCGCTACCTAGATGCCATTAGCTCTTGGTGGGTTAATTTGTTCGGCCACGCAAACCCACACATTAATGCCGCACTCAAAGACCAAATCGACAAGCTAGAACAAGTTATATTTGCAGGCTTCAGCCATGAACCGGCTATCTATTTAGCAGAACAACTCGTCGCAGTAACGCCCAAAGGACTAGAGCGCTGTTTTTATGCAGACAACGGTTCTGCTGCGGTAGAAGTCGCACTCAAGATGAGTTTTCATTACTGGCGTAATAATAATCAAACTCAAAAAACTAAATTCATCACTTTAGAAAACAGTTATCACGGTGAAACATTAGGGGCTCTAGCCGTCGGTAATGTCGCGTTATACAAAGAAACCTACGCGCCCTTATTAATGGATGTCATTACTGTCCCTGGGCCCGATTGTTACTACCGAGAATCGAATGAGTCTTGGGCGGATTATTCCACGCGCCGTTTTGCGTTAATGGAACATACTCTACAACAACACTCTGAAAACGTTTGCGCTGTCATTTTAGAGCCCTTAGTACAATGCGCCGGCAACATGCGCATGTATGATCCTATTTATTTAACTCTGCTACGTGCGGCTTGTGATAAATATCAAGTCCATTTAATTGTTGATGAAATAGCCGTGGGGTTTGGGCGTACTGGCACTTTATTCGCCTGTGAACAATCCGACATCAGCCCTGACTTTATGTGTTTATCTAAAGGCTTAACCGGTGGTTATTTACCACTATCAGCAGTCATGACCACTAACGAGATCTATCAAGCATTTTATGACGATTATCATAAACTGAATGCTTTCTTACATTCGCACAGCTACACGGGCAATGCCTTAGCTTGCAGAGCAGGATTGGCAACCTTAGAAATTTTTCAACAGAACAAGATTATTGAAAACAATAAACGGCTAGCATCCATCATGAAACAGATGACCGCTCATTTTATTGAACATACTCATGTAGCCGAAGTGAGGCAAACAGGTATGATAGTCGCTATAGAGCTGGTCAAAAACAAACAAACCCGTGAACCCTATCCATGGCAAGAACGGCGTGGCCTGAAGGTTTATCAATACGCACTATCTAAGGGCGTATTATTACGTCCACTAGGCAATGTAATTTATTTTATGCCACCTTACATCATCACCGAAGATGAGCTTTTATTGATCGCTAAAGTGGCTTTTGATGGCATACAGTGGGCGCTTAAGGATTAAGATGAGAGTTTCCAGATTATATACAACAGCCATTTTAAGCACAGGCAAAACCATAGCACTCGATGATGACAATGGTCATTATGTCAGAACGGTATTACGCTTAAAAAAAGATACCGACATTATCCTATTTAATGGCAGCGGCGGTGAATACTTAGGCTGCGTATCAGATGTTAGTCGCAAAGCGGTACTCATAGACATTAAACACTGGATAGACCGTAGTGCAGAATCACCACTAATAGTCACGTTAGGCTTAGGTATTTCACGTGGCGATCGTATGGATTTTACTGTACAAAAAGCTGTGGAATTAGGTGTTAACCACATAACCCCCTTAATGACTGAACATTGCGTAGTACAACTTAAAGGTGAGAAAAGGCCCCAACGTTTATTGCATTGGCAAAAAATAGCCCAACATGCCTCAGAACAATGTGGCAGAACAATAGTGCCCCCGTTAACGGATATCCATCACTTGCAACACTGGGTCAGTTTGCAACAAGGTCTAAAAATATTTCTTGATCCCTATGCCACAACTTCTCTGGCCGAACTTTGCCCCCTCAACGGACAGGTGACCTTGCTCACAGGCCCTGAAGGTGGCTTTGCAGATCAAGAAAGAGAAATTGCCAAAGCTGATGGATTTGTTCCCGTCAGCATAGGTAAACGTATCCTAAGAACAGAAACAGCCTCACTAGCCGCCTTAGCTGCGGTACAATTGCTCTGGGGAGACTTTGCACCATCACCGACTATTGCTCACTCAGAAATCTAAATGCTACGCACACTTTACTATGCACTCTTACCCCTATTGATATTGCTAATCGCAATAGCATTAGCCTGCATCGTCAGCTATTTTGTGGTATTGGGCTTTGGAGAGTTCGTTGAGTTTAGAAAGATTATCAGTAAAAGTACCCAAGTACTGCTTATCTTAAGCATATTTCCCATCACCTATTACCTTAAAATCAGTAAAGCTGAACTAGGCTTTGCTTCACTAGCAGTATTTTTAAAACAAATAGTGCTCGGTTTCTGTCTTGGCTTAATCACCTTACTGCCAGTTTTTATTGTTTTATACTTATTGGGCATCAATGTACTGGATGATACTCAGATCTGGACGACCAGCTTCGTCGTCAAAAACTTGATTATTAGCCTACTACTTGCACTACTGATTTCATTAATTGAAGAGCCCTTATTTAGAGGCCTGCTATTAATCAGCTTACAGAAGAAACTACCAGTCATACCCGCCATCATTATTAGTGCTAGCTACTATGCTGCCTTACATTTCTTAAATAGCAACACTAACATCCAAGCCCAAGACCTTAAAATCTATAGCGGCTTTACACTACTCACTGAAGCCTTCACTAATCTATTAAACCCTGTTATTTTTTCAGCCTTTCTGGCTTTATTAATGGTAGGTATTTTTCTAGGCGTACTCAGAACACAAGTAAAATCTAGCTTAGGATTTTGTATCGGTTGTCATACTTGCTGGGTTTGGCAAATCAAAATGAATAAGACCTTATTTAATACCGACTTTAATTCAGAATATCACTACCTAGTCAGTAGTTATGATGGCGTGATTGGCCCATTAGTAACAATATGGCTACTATTAGCAATAATTAGCTACTTTATAGTTAGGAACTATAAAAGGACATGACGCTAGTGATCATTAACCGTTAATGACTGAATCAAATTCAACGTTCTTTGAGGCATATTTTGCTCTGATGTCTCTTCTAAATTTAAACGGGCATCTTCATGTACCGTAGTCATAAACTGTAACAACTGCATTTCAAAGTGCATTTTTGTTTCAATATCATCCGCTTCCCACATTTTATTCAACAACTGTTTAGCATGATGATGAATAGTATAGGCAACGGCTATCGGCAAATGGTCATAGCTTAGCTGTATAGACTGTTTAAGCTGATCTAAAGAAATTAAATACTGTTTATAATCCTTAATATCTTGCTTACATTTAGTCTTCAGTATCACAAGCTCTGTCTCATGCTTAGTCTCTAACAACGAAATTTCATGAGCTAACAGTACACTTTTATTTTTTAATGCTACTTCCAGTGCTTTTTCAGCTAAGGCACGTTCATGTATTAACTTAAGTACTTGTTCTTGATTAGCCACTTGCCACTGCAAACTTCCATCTTTCAAGCTATAAAAAAAACTGACCAACCTAAAAGCCCAGCGTTTTATCATCGTCATTATCTAAAAGCCTGCATATAATATTTCACCTTCTTATTTGCAAATGTTACTCATACCATTCTCACGCTTTTCTCACTGCCTTTAAGTTAAGCGAAAACATCATAAAACTTGGAGTGCAATAGCTGACGCTGTTTTACTCCAGATACACAGAATACTTAATAAAGTCCTCAATCTTTTTCTGTAACGTTAACAGCGCCTCCATATCCTTTAGTGCTAACCAACGCCTATGCTCTTTTTGGAATTGCACATAAGTCGCTTTGGGTAACTGCCTTTTAATTCGAGATAAATTCCTAATAATACCTTTAGATAAAATCTGTAACTGTTGTTGATCATTAGCGCTCAACAACTGCTTTCTTTTTAATTGAGTAAAGTAACTAATTTGCACCTGTTTAAAATGCAACAAACGCATCAGCCTATCCTGTTTAGCTTGAATAAACCATAATCGTCGCTGTAAAAGTTGACTAGCGGAAAAATAACATTTCCACGCCAATAAAATCCGTTTAATGACCATTAATAAACCTGTTGTCGCTAACAACAAAAATGCACTTAACAGTGTGACTATGCCTAATTGAGTAAATAGCTCAGACAGACTAGGAAAACTTAATCTCAGTAACAAATCGGCTAACATCATAATACAGAAAGCCGCTAATGTTAATAAAAGCACGAGTCTAATAATCATAAGCATTGGATTTTACTAAATAATATTGGCTATTGTACTTAACTTTATGATTCTGCACTATTTCAATTAGAACAGGTACCACCTAAAACTAAAAGATATGTCTCTGGAATAAATAGCCTTAGCTGTTTTACAAACAACAACCGACGCTGCTTTACCCTGACATTTAAAACCCTACTTATCTCTAATCTCAGGCTTAGATCACACAAAACTTAAGCCTATTATAAAATCAAATGTTACTAAAACGTTCAATTTGATAGAATAGTTTTAAAAATACATGATTAAATTGAACGTAGGTGTTTGATTACAGTAACCAGCCACCTATAATATTGATGATAATACCAATTCGTCAGCGAAAAACCGATACACTTAAGCGCTTACCTTAAATCTTACTCACTGTAACAGTAAGAAAATAACCGATCCATAACTGAGAGCTCTTGTTTTTAATGAATACTGTTAAATCGATACTACTTCTTTTGCTTCCCATTTGCTTACTTTTAGCACCTAACACTAGTTATGCGGGCCATGCCGCAATAATGATTGATGCTTCAAATGGCAGTGTTTTGCATGAAGAAAACGCGACTCATTCATGGTACCCGGCCTCTCTTACTAAAGTAATGACACTGTACATGACCTTCGATGCTTTAAAAGCAGGGGAAATTCAACTTAACGACATCTTAACCGCCTCCGCGCACGCTGCGCGACAACCCCAAAGTAAACTCGGCTTAAGACAGGGTGAAAAACTAACAGTACAAGATGCTATTTTGGCCGTCATAACACGCTCTGCGAATGATGCAGCAGTCGTTTTATCAGAACATTTAGGCGGCACTGAAGAAAACTTTGCTATTAAAATGACCGCTAAAGGGCATTCCTTAGGCATGTATGATTCTCATTTTATGAATGCAACGGGTCTTCCACATCCATGGCAAGTGACTACATCACGGGACATGGCGTTACTAGCCTGGAAAACTCAGCAAAACTTCCCTAATTATTATCCCTTCTTTTCTGCACACACTTTCAATTTCAAAGGTCGTGAATTACACGGCATCAACAAATTTACGGCGAACTACCCTGGCGCAGAAGGCATGAAAACAGGCTTTACCTGCGGCTCTGGCTATAATTTAATTTCAGTAGCCAACCAAAACGGCAAACGTCTTATCGGTGTAATTTTAGGCGGCATGACTAGTCCAGAACGCTATCAACTTATGATTAAGATGATGAATAACGGCTTTGCTAATAGAACTGATGCAAATCCTGCTACTAATATTAACGCCATGGCCAGCAATACAGGTGGCATACCTCCCTTTCAACTCGGCTGTGGCAATATGCCACAAACCAGTATAGGTTCAAATTCTACTAATGATACTTATATCCCAAAAGCTAAACTTAACAGAAAGCTTACTCATAGTATTCACCATACAACAATAACGCCCACTGTGAAAAAGATAACCACCATTCGTCCTATTGCAAAACCTAAACTAACAGTCGCTACTAAGAGTAAAATCAAGTCTACCAAACCTAAAAAGATAGAACAGATTAATAAAACTCGCTACCATCACCCAAAATAGCAATATATCATGATGATCATTATTACTGCTTGTGCTATAAACACTAATGATCAAACAATAATAAAAACGCTTACAAAATCAGGACTAAATCTATCATGAATCAAAACAAAGTGATCGCTCATAAACCGCTATTATTGTGTAGCCTAACTTTAGCTATGGCTCTAACTGGCTGCGCTACTACTTCGCCTACTCCAGAAAAAACGGATCCATGGATAGGTTGGAATAAAGGTACCCAATCATTTAATGATAATGTGGACAAGGCTATTTTAAAGCCAGTCGCCAAAGGCTATCAATGGATTACGCCTACTCTCGTCAACGAAGGTGTCACTAATTTCTTTAGTAACATTAATGACATCGGCGTCACTATCAATGATTTGTTACAATTTAAACTAAAACAAAGTGGCATGGATGCCCGTCGACTACTTGTCAACTCCACAGTGGGCGTGGCAGGCTTTGTTGATATAGCAAAAATGATTGACTTGCCTAAACATCAAGAAGATTTCGGACAAACACTGAGTGTTTGGGGAGTTCCTTCTGGCTCTTATTTAGTTTTACCACTTTTAGGCCCTAGCAACCCTAGAGATGCAGTAGGTATTGTGGGCGATGCTTTGTTTAATCCATTAACTTATGTCTCTGCTTTTGGAACCACGGCTATCAGTGCAGCTATTGCAGGCTCTAAAGCTGTAGATGTAGTTGATAGACGTGCAAACTTGATGACGACTGAAAAAATCATCAATGAGGGCTCAGTTAATCGCTATGAATTCATCAAAAACTCTTATGAACAAAATCGTGACTTCTTAATACATGATGGAAACTCTAGCCAAGATGTTGATTTACTAGATGACAATTCAGGCACGAACACTGGTAACGCAACGTCCTCTACACAAAACAAAAACAGTACAAACAAATCAGCCCCTGATTCTAATAAAGCTAAGCATACACTTGAACTAACAGCACCTAAGTAAAAATTCACCGCCACGTAGGTAGTTGGGCTGCGTCTTTTCGCAACCCAACAACCTGGCCCTCGTGATTGCTTAGACGTCAGCAACAACAAACGATTTGAACTTTATCTGAATGTTAACAATCATACATTTCTGATTGAAGCCCACTTAATTGAATAATAAAGACTACTCATGAGCTACAAAACAACCCTTATCAAACTAGCTATCAAATGGACTCCAAAATTGATGGTCGTCTGGACAACTAACTTCATACTTAAGGGTATTGCTCAGTTAATTGACTTTGATTTAGATATAGAGGCACGAAAAGTCTATGTGCATATTAAACTCGAAGGAGAAGCTGAATCTATTGAAGTCTGGCTAAATGATTTTGCCATTGCCAGCAAAGACAATGCTTATCAGTTATTAATTCAAGATGCGCAATCTAACCGCATTTGGTTAACCAATATATTCGCACATATCACAGGAAGAGCTTGGAACATACCCGTGCCGCCACAATTTGTGGGTTATTTTAAATTGATCGCTGAATTATTTCAACCTGCACCAATTGCTATAGAACATCAAAGCAGCTAATACTTTTTTGGAAACGCCAAGTCCCTGCTTGGCTCAGCATCCCCAATAATCAATTACCACCCGGCATACCTTTAAGCAACCAAGCAATGAAGTTATCTCGGTTACGCGAACAGATCACTACTTTACCTCTACCCGAAAATTTTAACACCATGCCTTCGCCACTGGTGACACTATTAACCAGTTGACCTAACAAACCACTAGCTTGTTGTGTTGCAACCGAGATTTCATGATGTAAGGTGCTATCCCAAGCCACTACATGGGCATTGTCTATAATAATATCTTTACCCGGCTCTACATCGAGCACAAAGCTAGAACCAAAACCAGAAACCGCTAACTTACCAACACCACTAGCTTCACAAATAAAGAAACCACCGGTTTGACCAAACATAGCTGTGCCTAAGCTTTGTGAGCGTACATTCAAAGTCACACCGCTTTCTGCTGCCACAAAAGCACCATCAGTAATTTTGTAGCTAATAGCACCGACGTCTAATACTTGTATAGCACCTGGCAAGGTAGGTGATAACAAACAATCGCCATCACCGCGTATCGCTTCTATATGTTGTTGAAAGAACGATTCTCCATTAGCAAAGCGGCGCATCAAGGCACTACCAATACCGCCAGTCATTTTACCTTTTAGCTCTAAGGCACTTTCCATCATCACCATGGCGTTAGATTCGCAATAAATCTTTTCCCCACGCAACAGACTAATATGCAAAAAGGGATCAACATCGCCAGTCACTGTAAATTGTGCCATCTCTTATAGCCTTTAGTTAACATTCAAAGTAGGCATTATCTTTCACTTATGCTTATTATTCCAATATTTACCATTTTCATCACGCCATGATTGTATATCCCAACCGTTTTCCAGCTCACTTAACATAAGCGCACCTTTATCTGCGGTGTTCCACCATAGTGCTCCGATTTGCTGATAGCGCTGTAAGCTAATCGGATGTGGATGACCAAATTGACTTTTATATCCTGCAGAAATAAGTACGTATTTGGGTTGTACGGCCTTTAAAAAACTTAACGATGAAGACGTTTTACTACCATGATGCGGTGCTAATAAGATATCAGATTTCAATTCATGATCATAAGTCTCTACCAACCAAGATTCTGCGGCAGCCTCAATATCACTGACTAATAATACGGAACCCTGTTTCGATTGAATCCTTAGCACACAAGAATTATCGTTATCTGATGCAAAGCTTTGTTGTGGAGACAACATAGTAAAGCTCACATCATCCCAAGTCCAAGCTTGTCCTGCTACACAACTCTGCGGTGCATAAGCGCTTAATTGCTCAGTAGCACTGGTTAATACTTGCTGGGTAGGTATGCCACGCAACAAGGAATCGGCACCGCCAATATGATCGTTATCTCCATGACTGACAATCAAGGTATCTAAGTGTTCGGTACCTTGTTGCCGTAAAAAGGGCAAAATGGCACTCTGACCCATGTCACTTTCTGCGGAAAATTTAGCACCAGTATCATATACCAAACTATGATGAGTGGTTTGCACCACCACTGACAAACCTTGACCTACATCTAATACAGTCATCTTGATTGCACCAAGTGCTGGTAATTTAGGTTCGGTAAAAATTAAGGGTAAAAACATGACCGCACTAAGCCATCGTGATGACATACCGGCAGGTGCTAACATTAACAAAATACCCGGCAAGGCAAATAGCAACGCCCAGGTCGAGGGCTGCGCGTGATTGATAGAGGCTAGTGGCAATTCCGCCATTACCGACAACAGCCACCATAATCCTTGTAAAACGCCATCAACCACAATAAACAACCAGTGAGCTACGATCGGCACAGTAAACATTAATAACACACCTATTAAAGCCACTGGCACGACCAACACACTGATAACAGGCACAGCAATAAAATTAGCTAAAGGTGATATCAAGGACACTTGCTGAAAAAAGAATAATAATAAAGGTGCCAAGCCCACTGATGTAGACCAATTAATCTTGATAACTTCTAGTACATAGCCAAACGAACCTAAGCGGCTGGAAACGGTATATATAATTAAACTAACCGCCAGAAAAGATAACCAAAAGCCCGCCGACAAGGCGGCTAATGGATCTACAATCATCACTAACAATAATGCCACGGCTAAGGTATTAAAGGGTCGAGTATTACGCTGAAAACTAATAGCGAGCATCACCACTGTTAGCATAATCACTGAACGCTGAGTCGGTACGGAAAAACCCGCTAATCCAGCATAAAACACAGCCGTCACCATAGCTGCAAGCGCAGCAACTCGTTGTGGCGAGTAAGCCAATAAACTTGTCCTAGCCCAGATTTTTAGTACTAGAAAATAAACTAATCCGGCAATCAAGCCTACGTGTGAACCTGAAATCACCACGAGATGGGTAGTGCCGGTTTTTCTAAAAACCTCCCATTCATGCTGGGAGATACCACTACCATCACCAATAGTCAGTGCTTTAATCAACCCTAAATGAGAACAGTCGCTGGCGACTACCGATAAACGATCAGTAATCATTTGTCGCAACATGGCTATATGCAGCCATGTTGAGGAAACGCCCAACAAAACAGGCTTAGGGCTTGGGCGAATATAACCGGTCGCAGCTATACCTTCGGTAAATAACCAACGTTCATAATCAAAACCGCCAGGATTAAAACTACCATGAGGTCGCTTTAACTTAACCGTAAAAGTCCATTGTTGCCCCGCTTTAATAGGCTGTTCGGGATAATACCAATTTAATCTTAACAAGCGCGGTAATTTTTGCGCAGAGGATTGCACTATAAAATCAAAGCGCGTACGTCGTTCATCTTGCTCTGGTAAGTCGGCAACATAGCCACTCACTGCGATATCAATACTTTCTAGTGCCTCAGGTAGTTGATCCGATAACCGCAACATGGCAAAAATGACGGCCCACAATACGCCCATCACCAAGAATAATAGTCGCCAATGACGTAAGCTTGCAAAAACGATAGCCGAGAGGATTATCATAATTAGCCAGTGATGACCTGGCAATACTTGAAACTGCTGCACAGCTAAGAGCCCAATTAGAAATAACAGTACAGATACCAGCATTTAATGCCTCAGTGTTATGTCAGCTACAAGTTTGGCTTACATCTTTTCGCAAGCCACCACTGTATCGATATCTTATTGAGTTGTAAGAGTATCAACCCAAGCTGCGTGCCTTATTAGCTTTCTTACAGCGAAAGTAAAAAAACGGCTGAACTCCGCGCCATTCTGGGGTATTATCCCATACCGATTACTTTCACAGGAACCTTCCATGACTCAAGATGAATTAAAACAAAAAGTAGCACTAGCTGCTATACATTATATTAAAGATGTCTCCATTGTCGGTGTTGGCACAGGCTCTACCGTCAAACATTTCATTGATTATTTAGGCGACATTAAAGGTGATATTGAAGGTGCTGTATCTAGCTCTGAAGTCAGCACTGCCCATTTAAAGAAAGTCGGCATCCCTGTTTTTGATTTAAACGCAGTTGGTACCCTAGATATCTATGTCGATGGCGCTGATGAAGTCAGTCCTCATAAGCACTTAATTAAAGGCGGCGGTGCAGCACTAACGCGTGAAAAGATTATTGCTGCGGCCAGCAAAAAATTTGTGTGTATCGTTGATGAAAGCAAATGCGTTGATGTTCTGGGTAAATTCCCTTTGCCTGTTGAAGTTATTCCTATGGCCAGAAGCTATGTGGCCAGAGAACTGGTTAAATTAGGCGGTCAACCCGTATGGCGCGAAAACTGTATTACAGATAATCACAACGCGATACTCGATGTCTATAACTTCAATATTATTGATCCTATTAAACTAGAACAAATTATCAATAATATTACCGGTGTAGTGACTGTCGGTCTATTTGCTATGAGACCTGCTGATGTCGTTTTAATTGGTAAAGGTACTGAAGTAATTACCCTGTAATTTTTTGTATTAATCGTTGCATAAGTTTTTGCAGTTATCTTTGTAGAACCGATACTGAGTTTGTCAATGTAGCTCCGATTGCTGGGATTCGTACCTCATCCCTGCCTACGTGTATTGTAGGCTGGGATGTAGCGTTGGAGCGATAAGGTTGAGGCAACAACTCTTAAATTATCGGTTTGCTCAACTTCCATTTAAGTCATACCCATAAAATCAATACAAAGGTCTCTAGGATTTACCTAGCTCGCCCTTTACAATAGCGTTCATTACATCACTATATCATCGCTATTAATGAATCCTAAATACGCTATGCTCTGGATAGTACCGCTACTTGTAGTATTAGTCGCTGCACTTTTTAAAGTCGCCCCACAATTACAACAACCGGCTGGCATCACGCCACCTGAGACTATTTACAGTCGTTCAGACAATAGCAGTATGAATAAACCCTGTTCAAATGATCATCCTGAGTGGCGACCTGCACAAGTGATCGAAGGCCTTACCATAGATGCAGCACCCTCCTGCGAACCTGACAATCCTTATGACATAGTCACATCGGTTAAAGGCACTAATAATGTCTCTATGGCCACCTTAATGCAGACTAATTTTGCTCAAGATGCCATCACCCTAAGCGATGATTTAGATCATGATGGCGATCCCGATATTATTCGCATTAAACTGGAAGTCGTTGAACTTAACGGTAGCAGTCCGGATGGTGAGTTTTTAATCAACACTTATGATATAGCACCAGGCATACAACCAGGTCTTTGGGTTTATGCTCCCAAATCACGCGGCATGGCGCTAAAAAACTTTAATTCATTAGTGGCCAATCCTTTATTACGCGCCCCCTCGCCTGTCATTCGGGTTGAGCAAGGCGATAAAGTTTATATTACCTTAGAAAACACCCATTATTTACCGCACACCATACATTTACATGGCGTAGATCATCCTTGGCTGAATGACCAAGGCCAAGATAATGATGGTATGGAAGAACATGCGGTTTTTCCAGGTAAGAGCCACACTTATCAAATACAGCCTAGACATGCAGGCACTATGCTTTACCACTGCCATGTGCAAACTGCGCAGCATTTTATGATGGGCCTAAATGGCATGTTCATCGTTGAAGAAAATAAAGCCAATAACTGGCTACAAACCTTTAATATCGGAGCAGGACAAGTACGCCACCCTTCGGCTGCGGTCAAAAAAGCTTACAGTCAAGAATATGATCTACATTATCAATCCGTTGATAAGAAATTAGCGTCTATCATTCAAACAGTGATTGATCCTAGACTCATAGCCCAACGCATGGCTAGAGACTACAACATGACGGAGTCTTTTGAGAACTACTTCATGCTCAACGGTCACTCTTTTCCATATACGCTGCGTGATGCTATGATCATCGCTGAGGAAAATGAGACCATTAAGCTGCATGTCGCTAATTTACAGCGCTCGTCTATCGCTTTACATATTCATGGCCACAAAGCGACGATCACCGCCTTAGATGGTGTAGAGCTATCCGAAGGCCAGCAAATAACCCGAGATGTCTTTGATATCGCCCCCGCACAACGCACCGATTTACGCTTACAAACCAAAGATGATGGCTTACATAGTTATGGCCCTGGTTTGTGGATGTTTCATGATCATGTGCCTACAGGCACGACTTCCGACGGCATGGAGCCGGGTGGCAACATGGCTATTCTTGCTTACAAACATTATCTTGATGAGCAAGGTATGCCCAAAATGCATGATGAGTTATTCGATCAAGTCTTTAATAAAGACTATTACGCTAAAAAACAAGCGGTATGGAACAGCGGAGATTTTGCAGCCTTACTCGGTGACGCTGGCTTAGTCGCTCCGAATTATATTCATATCATCCTCTTCGGCCTGCTGGCTGGCTTGATCATCGCCTTATTAGTTTTTAGTGCGCTAATTATTAGACGGAAACAACCATGAAAACCTTAGCACTCACTTTAGTCATGCTTTGCGCTAGCTCATGGGTCTCTGCCATGGAAATGGGCGGCATGTTGATGGATGATAAAGGCATGATTATGAATGCCAACAGCGACACCTTGCCTAGGGACTGCACGGCTATTTCAGAAACCGTCGATATTACTATTCGTGCCGGTCAACAACATGCGCAAAAGTTTACCGGCAAGATGTTTGCTTTCGATCAGCAAGAATGGAATGTTAAACCCTGCGCCAAAATCAATATCACTTTTATTAATGATGACCAAATACGCCATCAATTGATGATACATGGCTTGCCAGGTTATTTATATCCTGATGGCATGCTGCATTTAGAACTTTATGGCGAAGGTCAGTTACAAGCCTCATTGATAGTGCCTAGCTTAAAAAAGACTTATCTCGTCCATTGTGAATTGCCCCAACACATGGAAAAAGGCATGAAAGCACAACTGAAAGTTGATGGCGGCAATGGTGATTTACCCAGCATACCGGGACTTACTGCCCCAGTAAAAGCCGATAGCTATCCCGTAGATTGGAGCTCATTAACCACCGCTATATTAATACTCTGTGTGCTAGTGGGTTGCGTGATTCCCTTTATTATTTTTCTTAATGCACCACGCATTAAAGAGCTAGTAAAAAAACGATGGTCGTCATTGAAACACAAACAAAAAAAGACAGCCGAGTAATTCGTAGGATGGGTAAAGCGATAGCGAAACCTATCAGGTTGGTAAAATAACAAAACTCATTAATCACATTGGATGTTTATGAATGATGCTTCAATTTTAAACTATGGGCTGTGAAGAAAATCGCAACAAAAAAGGTGACAGGTAATGTTCGCTGTCTTGCGAATACACCCGATGGGATTCGTAAATGGTCATTAATGACTTCGAAAAAACAAAGTCTGTGCGGCTAAAAGTCAGCGCAGTCACTTTGGCGTTATTATGACTATAGCCACGAAAATCTGTTTGCTTGCTTAAATAAAAACCCGCCACTAACGCGGCTTCAACAAATTTTACTACCGCATGCACGGGTAGCAACAGGTAAAACAAGCCCTGACTGGACAGTAATTGATCTGCACTTTTAATTAAATCAGCAAAAGGCAATTCATCGTTATGTCGGGCGACTTTTCTAAGTGTATCTGTGGTCTTGCTGTGATTCTCAAAAAAGGGCGGATTACAAATAACAAGATCATATTGATGCCCAATTGAAATAGCAAAACCTTGAATATCTTGATGCACTGCCTCAATACGATCGGCCCAAGGACTATTGCTGAAATTTAGCTTCGCTTCTTCATAGCTAGCTTGCGTTAATTCTACCGCAGTCACTTGTTCCGCTCCCAATTGAGCGGCCATTAACGACAGCACACCCGTCCCCGCACCAATATCCAAAACTCGATCACCCTTATTAACGGGTGCCATAGCACCAAATAGCACCGCGTCCGTACAGACTTTCATGGCGGATTGCGTCTGGATGACTGAAAACTGCTGAAAGCGGAAAATTGACATAGTGCGGTATGGCTGATTTAAGTGTTTTATTGTAATGATTCAGCAAGCAGCTTCGATGAAGCAAGGCGGAATCAAGATTATACAGCACTACGATTTCCTCGATTCCTCTGCGTTTCATCGAGGCTACTTGCTTTGCTTTTTTAGGACATATAGCCAAAAACCAAGCTTAACTTAGCCTTAATACAGCCTAGCAAAGGCTTAATCGACTAAATCAAGGACTTAATTAGGACTATCAAGCGCTAGATTCGGCTAGCGAGTAATTTATTTGACGAATCTTGCGCTTAATCTTTATTTTCAGTGCTTTAATCGGATTTATCAGTGGTTTAATCAGCGTGATCAAACATTTCATTGGGCTATCAAAGCGTTAATTGACTATTTAAAGCACATTAAACATCAGATTAAAGCCTTAACAAATAAAACCTAGCGCTTAATCATAACTATGAAAGACTTAATCATGGCTTTTAAGCCTTTAGTTAGCCTTGTTATAGGCTTAATGTGACTTATTAAACGACTGTTACTACCGATTAAGCCTTAGATACTGCTGGCTATAGTTTGCTAGGTCTTTTTAAGCGCTAGATTTCGCTGGTTATTGTTCGCTAAAGACTTTTAAGGGCTAGATTGCGTTGATTGTCGTTTGCTAAGGACTTTTAAAGGCTAGATGCTGCTGTCTATTGGAACGATAGTTACTCAGAAAGTTTTGTCCGTCAGGCAATTTCATGTAAGCGTTAGGTCATTCTCAAAAAATTAAATTACCGACTATAGGATGTGCTGAACGATAGTGAAGCGCATCGCGCTATCGTGGTGATGCGCTTCACTATCGTTCAGCACATCCTATAAAAGCTTAGGTTTATTACGTCTTACTTTATAGATAGATGGTCGGATCAACAAAAGACAAAATTTATCTGGACATCTATACGCCGAGCTGAAGCTCGGCTTTCCCAGAATAAATAGACACATTTTATTAGCTGCCCCATCTTTAATGGGGCAGCCGATTTAATTATCGAAGGTTATTCCCACTCAATGGTAGCTGGCGGCTTGCCCGATATATCATAAGCGACACGAGAAATACCCGGCACTTCGTTAATAATACGACGCGATATTAAATCCAGAAATTCATAAGGCAAATGCGCCCAGCGCGCTGTCATAAAATCTATGGTTTCAACGGCTCGTATGGCAATGACATAATCATAACGTCTACCATCGCCCATGACACCGACTGATTTAACGGGTAAAAACACCGCAAAGGCTTGGCTGACTTTGTTATATAAATCGTGACGGTATAATTCCTCGATAAAGATAGCATCAGCTTGACGCAGTAAATCGGCATATTCTTTTTTAACTTTACCCAAAATTCTTACGCCTAAACCTGGTCCTGGAAACGGATGACGAAAAACCATATCGGCGGGTAAACCTAATTCTAGGCCTAATTTTCTGACTTCATCTTTGAATAACTCACGTAAAGGCTCTACCAGTTTTAACAACATGTTTTCTGGCAAGCCACCGACATTATGATGCGACTTAATCAAATGAGCTTTACCGCTTTTAGAACCAGCAGATTCAATGACATCAGGATAAATAGTGCCTTGGGCCAACCATTTTGCATCGGTAATTTTTGCCGCTTCTTCATCGAAAATTTCTATGAATAAATTACCGATGATTTTACGCTTGTGTTCAGGATCATCAATGCCATCTAAAGCATCTAGGTAACGCTGCTCCGCATTAACTCTAATGACTTTTACGCCCATATGTTCAGCAAAAGTCGCCATGACTTGATCGCCTTCATGTAAGCGCAGCAAACCTGTATCAACAAACACACAGGTTAATTGATCTTTAATGGCTTTATGCAATAAAGCCGCAACCACTGATGAATCAACGCCACCGGATAAACCTAAGATCACATGGTCAGTACCAACTTTTTCTTGTACCGCTTTAATACTATCTTCAATAATATTATTGGACGTCCAAAGCGCCTCACAGCCACAAATATCTAAGACAAAACGTGATAATATGCGTCCGCCTTGCTTGGTATGTGTAACTTCTGGATGAAACTGTAGTGCATAGAAGTCTTTTTCTTCATTGGCTATACCCGCTATTGGTGCACCATCAGAACTGGCTATTAACGTAAAACCTTCAGGTAACTCAACAACTCTATCACCATGACTCATCCATACATCCAGTAAGCCGTAGCCTTCTGCGGATAAATGATCTTCAATCTCTGTCAATAACTTGGAATGTCCACGGGCTCTAATTTGCGCATAACCAAATTCTCTATGATCAGAAGTTTCTACCTTACCGCCCATTTGCTCGGTCATAGTTTGCATGCCGTAACATATACCTAATACGGGTATGCCGAGTTCAAAAACAATTTGTGGTGCTCGTGGCGTATCACCGCTAGTGACGGTATCTGGACCACCCGACAAAATAATACCATTAGGAGCAAAGTCTTTGACTTCGGCCTCAGTGCATTCACAAGAATAAATTTCGCAATAAACGCCTATCTCACGAATTCGTCTGGCGATTAATTGGGTATATTGTGATCCGAAATCTAAGATCAGGATTTTGTGGGTATGGATATTTGGGGCTAGTTGTTGCGTCACAATGAAACTCTTTAGTGGTTATCTTTAATAGCTGCATACCTGCTCCTCATTGAGGAGCAGACTACAGATAGGGATTAATAGGCTGTTTTTAATTTCGCTGCTATGACTAGAGAAATTCTAATGAATTGACTCTTATTATTCAGATCGATAATTAGGGGCTTCTTTAGTAATCGTCACATCATGTACATGACTTTCTCTCATACCGGCGCTAGTTACACGCACGAATTGTGCTTTTTCATGCAAAATATCAATGGTTTGACTGCCTGTATAACCCATACTGGCACGGATACCGCCCAATAACTGATGAACAACAGCCAGCAAACTGCCTTTATAAGGCACTCGACCTTCAATGCCTTCTGGCACCAACTTTTCTACAGAATCTGCTTCTTGAAAATAACGATCGCTAGAACCTTGTTGTTGCGACATAGCTCCTAGCGAGCCCATACCACGATAGGATTTATAAGATCGTCCTTGGAATAATTCAACTTCACCGGGTGCTTCTTCTGTACCAGCAAACATACCGCCCAACATTACAGCATGAGCACCAGCAGCTAGAGCTTTAGCAACATCACCCGAATAACGAATACCACCATCGGCAATCAAAGGCACACCAGTACCTTTCAAGGCATCAGCAACATTACTCACTGCGGTAATCTGAGGAACGCCCACGCCGGCTACAATGCGTGTAGTACAAATAGAACCAGGACCAATACCGACCTTAACACCATCGGCCCCCGCCTCAACTAATGCTAATGCAGCTGCAGCCGTGGCAATATTGCCACCGATGACTTGTACTGACGGATAATTTTGTTTAACCCATCTGACTCTATCCAAAACACCTTGCGAATGTCCGTGTGCCGTATCAACGATAATTACATCGACACCTGCCTCAACTAACGCAGCAACTCGATCTTCAGTGCCCTGCCCTGTTCCGACTGCCGCACCAACACGCAAGCGTTCTAATTCATCCTTACAAGCCAGCGGATAATCTTTGGCTTTTTGTATATCTTTTACGGTAATCATGCCACGCAAATGAAAGGACCCATTTACAACCAACACTTTTTCAATACGATGTTTATGTAATAAAGCGATAACGTCTTTACGATCGGTATTTTCATTAACGGTAATTAATCGCTCTTTAGGCGTCATCACCATTGAAACGGGCTCATCGTAGCGTGTCTCAAAGCGTAGATCACGACTAGTCACAATGCCAACTAATTCATCGCCATTGACTACCGGCACGCCAGAGATATTCTTAGCACGAGTTAATTTAATGACGTCACGGATACTCACATCGGGTGATACCGTAATGGGATCTTTTATAACGCCACTTTCATATTTTTTAACATGACGCACTTCTCTAGCTTGCTGCTCTATGGTCATGTTTTTATGAATAATACCTATACCACCTTCCTGGGCAATCGCTATCGCAAGTCTAGCCTCGGTGACCGTATCCATAGCCGCTGCTACCAACGGAATGTTAAGAGATATCGTACGGGTCAACTGAGTCTTCATTTCTACGTCGCGGGGTAGCACAGTAGAATGCGCAGGCACTAATAAAACGTCATCAAACGTGAGCGCTTCCTGAATAATTTGCATAAACCACACCTAACCATCACTAAAATAACTTGCTATTATACGGTGAGTTGGCGTACTACTGTAGTACTAAAACACTATATATAAATTAGACATAATATTTATATCAACAATACGCTCCTTATTATCCTAATGAGATTCTATAGCGATGGCTCTAAATCGCAACTGACTCAATAATATCGCACCTCTTTCGTGCACTTTTATCCGCTTTATGCACCACTCCAATACACTTCAGCAAAACTTAAATCTATAACACCTTGTTAAATATGAAAAGATACTTTGGCATGACTTCTGCTTTTAGTTAATTTAGAGCCCTATTAAAATATAAATTTCTAGGGCCAAGCAAACAGGATCAACACCTTGCTGGATGCAAACAATTAAATCTATTAGTCGAGGTTTCAGATGCAAATTAGCTATTTTACTTTCATGATTGTGCTCTTAGTGCTTCTTTGCGCAGGATTAGGCGTGCTTTTTCTTCAAAATGAGTTGCTACGCAAAAAAAGTGTGAGCTGGCTTTACTTATTAACGGGTGTATTGGCCATCTATTGCATTGAAAAGGCCAGCTATGCACAACCCTTTCAACATACTCTCTTATTAGTCGCTGCACTTTGTTTGATTCCTATCACCATTGATAGTATTTTAGATCGAGGGCACAAATTTGAGCATTAACAATTATGTGATTTTTTAAGCTAGTCGAGGAATTATCATTCGCGCTCCTCGACTAGCATCAAGTGTAGAATTCGCACCAACACTTGAACTTATCACTTACGATAGCAAAGCTGATAGAATAAGGTTCATCTTACTTTTCACATCAAGCTTTTGTTTTGCCTAAAAAAATAGAACCCTTACTGTTTGTCACTTTGGTGATACTGTTACATGCCTTGCTTTTAATATGGCTAAAACAACCTGATTTACCTAGCAAACATCAAGAACCAGCACCCTTTAAAATGGAGGTCACTTTACTTGATGGCAGCACCAATAATCCTCCTAGCAAGCCAACACCTATCACTTCACCTCCAAGCAAATCAACCCCTAAGCCGGAAGCTAAAAAAATACCGCCTGTAAGGGAAAAGTCTGTCGATATAGGAGAGATAGAAAAGCTTATTAAGTCACAATCAACTAAACAAATCACCAGAAAAGTAAACGTTCAACCTGACCAGAAAAAGGCTCAAGCTGTTTCAGCAGCGATGGTTATGCCAACATCTGGCAAGCCCTCTGCTAGAGACAACTTCCCAATTAGCGACATTCATAATCCCAGTCCAGAATATCCTGAAATGGGAGTTTTTCTAGGCTATCAAGGCGATGTGATTGTACGAATAAGAGTTTCTGCCAAAGGAGAAAGCGTAGGTGTGGAGATATTACGCAGTAGTGGCCATAAGGTTTTAGATGATTCTGCAGCGAATGCATTGAGAAAATGGCGATTTACGCCGTCAAAACATGATAATACCCCGATGAATGACTCTGTCATTATCACCGTCTCTTATGTTCTGTATGATAGAAATAGATAAAACTAGGTATTTAGCTTATTCATAACCGCAGCAAGTTCACCTGTAACCATCTGAACTACAAAACTTCGACCATAATCAATGGCTTCAATTAATAGCCCCCACTCCGGCTTTGATGGCGTAGATAAGACAAAATCTGCCACCACTTTACCAGCAGGTGGTCGACCAATACCTATCCTTAATCGATAAAATTCCTTAGAACCTAAATGAGCAATAATATCTCTTAAGCCATTATGGCCGGCATGGCCACCATCTTTTTTGAGCTTAACGATACCAGGATTAAAATCCAACTCATCATGAACAACAAGAATTTCTTCAGGCAGTAATTTATAATATCTAGCGACTTTACCTACAGATAACCCACTTCGATTCATAAAAGTATCGGGTTTTAACAGCATGACTTTTCCGTTTGCAATGCTGCCTTCTGCAAACAATCCTTGAAACCTAGACTCATTGATCCAAGCACACCCTAATTCAGTTGCTAGGGCGTCTAAAAACAAAAACCCGGCATTATGCCGGGTTTTTTCGTACTGACGACCTGGATTACCCAAGCCGACAATCAATTTAATCATTGCTAATAGTATTAGCTTTGTGCAGCAGCGTCATCTTTGCTAGCTTTTGAAGCCATCATAGAAGCAACTGGTAAATTATGATCAGCACCTTGAGCCAACGCTACAATTTCAACACCAGTAGGCAATACAAGGTCAGATAAATGTAAAGTTGCACCAATATCAAGAGTAGCCAAATTCACTTCAATAAACTCAGGCAAGAACATAGGCAAACAAGATATTTCTACATCAACCATTGAATGTGCAGCAATACCACCTTTCTTTCCACCAACTGAACTATGCTCATTAGTAAAATGTAAAGGCACATGTACCTTTACTACTTCTGACATATTAACTCTAAGAAAATCTAAATGCTGAATTTGTACTCTTGCAGGATTACGCTGAACACCTTTAAGGATGGCTTTTTCAGTTTTACCGTCAATAGTAACATCTAGCACATGCGAATAAACCGCTTCATGCTCAAGATGTTTAATAACTTCATTGTGATTCAAAATAAGCATTTGAGGCTCACTATGACCGCCGTAAATTACAGCAGGTACTGTACCCGCACGACGAGCTCTTCTTGCTGCACTTTTACCTGAGCATACGCGACTATCAGCAACAAATTCAAATACGTTAGACATTTTTCCTCACCATTTTTCTGAAGTCCGCACCTTATTAGTACGCACATTAAATTCTATCTATAATACGTTAATCGACGTAAAGCGAACTTACTGACTCACCTACTGCAATACGCCTTATGGTTTCAGCCAGCATTTCTGCTACACTTAACTGCCTAATTTTTCCTGATTCGATGGCTGATTGACTTAACGGAATGGTATCCGTAACAACCAATTCATCAAGCTCGGAAGCATTGATGTTTTTCATAGCTGAACCAGACAATACAGCATGAGTACAATAAGCAACTACTTTTATAGCGCCATGCTTTTTTAAAGCAGCAGCAGCATGACATAAAGTACCAGCAGTATCGACTAAATCGTCAATTAAAACACAGGTTCTACCATCGACATCTCCGATGATATGCATAATCTCTGAAACATTAGCTTTAGGCCTACGCTTATCAATAATAGCAAGATCCGCATCATCAAGTCGCTTAGCCAATGCGCGGGCTCTAACCACACCACCAACATCTGGCGAAACAACAATTAAATCTTTATATTGCTGACGCCATACATCCCCTAAAAGTATAGGTGATGAATAAACATTATCTACTGGGATATCAAAGAAGCCCTGAATCTGATCAGCATGCAAATCAACTGTTAAAACGCGATGAGCACCAGCTTGTTCAATCATCTTAGCGACCAGCTTAGCACTGATTGGCACTCGAGCAGAACGAGAGCGTCTGTCTTGCCTTGCATAACCGTAGTAAGGTAATACCGCAGTAATCCGTGATGCAGAAGCTCTTTTAAGAGCATCAATCATCACTAATAATTCCATTAAATTCTCGTTAGTAGGAGAACAAGTCGGCTGTATGATAAAAACATCCTTACCACGGACATTTTCTTCAATTTCTACAGCAATCTCTCCATCACTAAATCTACCGACGGTGGCCATTCCTAGGCGCATATTCAGTTTCTTAACGATACCCTCAGATAAAGCTAGGTTAGCGTTTCCAGAAAACACCATCATAGGGGTGTCGTTCATTCAAGCACTCCTATACGAATTTAATTAAAAGATAAAATGGCTGGGTCGCAAGGATTCGAACCTTGGTATGCGGAGATCAAAACCCCGTGCCTTACCGCTTGGCGACGACCCAATAATTCAATATATAGCTTACCCATTGAGCTTTGAAACTAGTGGCGATTGATTAACACCTTTACTCAGATAAACTTGCCACTTAGACTGAAGTGACTTAAAAGCATTTAAAGCCTCTAGCTCTGAATCAAATTGTGCAAATACACAAGCCCCTGTTCCCGTTAATCTTGCCTCTGCAAATGCCGACAAATCAACTAAAGCTTCTTTAACAGAAGGGTAACTCTGACAAACAACCTCAACGCAATCATTTTGGTGTTGGCCTGCTATAAAGTCGGCTATTTTGATCGATTTACTATCGCGTGTCAAATGTTTAGCAGAAAAAATTTCTTTTGTATTCACATGACAGTCCGGCTTAATAACTACAACCCATTGCTCTGCTGGTAATATTTTTTCTAATTCCTCACCAACACCCTCAGCCCAAGCAGAATAACCATAAACAAACACTGGCACATCCGCACCTAAGGTAAGCCCTAACTCCATTAATTTCTCAACTGATAACTGCAAATTCCATAATTGATTTAACACAAGCAATGTCGTTGCCGCATCGGAACTGCCACCACCCAAGCCGCCGCCCATAGGTAAATTTTTTTCTACCTCTATGCAAACACCTTCTTTACAACCGCTCACGGCCTTTAATAATTGCGCGGCCCTTACCGTTAAATCATCCGCTTCTGCCACACCGGGTATCGTTTGCTGAAGACTTACTCGACCATCGCTTACGGGGTGAAAAGTAATCCAGTCACATAAATCTATAAATTGGAATACAGTTTGCAACAGATGATATCCATCAGAGCGCTGCCCAACGATGCGTAACATTAAGTTTAATTTTGCTGGCGCAGGCCATCTCTCTGCCCATGCTGATTTACTGCTGTGCTGTTGCGTCATTTAAAACCCACTGATCTATAATTAATTTTAATTTGAGCTGTTCATTACTGACAGTAATTTTATAAGGCATAGCAAGGTTATTAACTGATTGCATTTGTTTATAATCAATCAGCCATCCAGCCTGCGTAAAGCCAGTAGGCATTATATTATAGTGGCCATTCGGCTCAGGCACACCTACCACCCAATAGCGCAAAGACTGTACCGGAACAAATAATCCTAACTGTTGATTAATAAAGATCTCTGGCTGTGTTGAAGTTAGCGGTTTATTATCGCCTCGATCAATAGTCACACTATTTCCAGCCAATTGAATCAATGTGGCACCCTGACCTAAAGGACCCGCTAACTTTATTTTCTCGTCATTAGCCGTATGAGCCCAATTAATATTCGCCTGCAAAGCATCTTTCTTTCCCGTTAAAGCCACTCTACCCTCAAATGACCAGCGCTCTAATTTATACAAGGACTCTTTTACTTTCATACCATAAGGTACTACTGGCTGGATAGGTACAGAAGAACAACCTAAAATCAATACCACCAAAAAGACAATAAAACCCTGCTTTATTTTATTAACAACCATCACTGATGAGCGCCACTGAATAACTTACGCTTAATATTAAGCAAATATTCATCTTCTGGCGTTGCTTTTATGGCCTTATCAAATAGCTCCTTTGCCTCGCCTTGCTTACCCATGCTCGACAATACCTCAATGAGGTGAGCGGCTATTTCATTTTCTTGCTGCTGTTCGTAGGCCTTCTGCAAATAATTCAGGGCCTTTTCTGCATGACCTAACTTAAATTGCAACCATCCATAACTATCTATCACAACCGCTGAATTTGGCTCTAACTTAAGTGCTCGCTGTAGATACTGCTCGGCATCGGCGTAGCGACTTGGTTGATTCAATAAGGTATAACCTAAAGCATTTAATGATTCGACGTTATCTGAATCCATTGCCAAAATCTTTTTTAGATCCGCTTCTACTATGGCAGACTTATCTATACGCTCTGCAATCAGGGCACGGGTATATAACAATTCTTTTTGATCAGGAAAATCAAGCAAGGCATCCGTTAATACATTAAAGGCACGGTCATATTGCTTTTGTTGATTATAAAGCTCAGCCTGCACTAATATAAGTTGTGGTTTTTGTTTGGGGAACTTAGATTGCGCCTGACTTAATCTCAAATCAGCTTCTGCATATTGCTTATCTTTAGCTAATATAGAAACACCAGTAACAGCAGCATCAAAAACTAAGGGCCCCTCTGTCACCTTATCAAACCAAACCAAGGCCTGCTTAACGTCACCTTGTTTTTCTGCCAACTTACCTCTATAAAAAATAGCTTGAAACTTCCATTCAGGCTTATCCATCAAAGACTCAAACAAAGATTCAGCTTGCTCATCTTTGTCTAACTGATAATAAATCAAACCTTGTGCAAACTGACTTTCCCAGTCTTTAGGATCATTAGCGATAAGTCCCTGATAAACATCAAGCGCAGCCTCATAATCATGATCTTTAATTAACACCTGAGCGAACATTTTACTTATTTTTACATTACTAGGATATTTACCAATCGCTTCCTTTAATAAAGACTTTGCTTTAGCCAAGTCACCAGAAAATACAGCTATCTGAGCTTGAAAGAGCAGAGCCTTATCCCAGCCTGAGCGAACATTCAAAGCTTGCTGAACCTTACGCTCAGCCAAACCCTTATCGTTCATCTGCATAGCCAATAGAGATTGCATGAAATAGATTTCGGCTTGACCAGGATGCTGATTAGCTAGCGCTTCTAAAGCATCATAGATTAGCCCTACTTTGCCATCCTTTTGCAAGGCACCGGCCAATTCTTGCAGCGCCGCCTCAAAACCGACAACATCAATCGCCAACATGCTATTAAAATGCTCTGCAGCCCCCTGCTTATCTCCCATTTTCAAGGCAGATAATGCGGCTATTTTTCTTGCTGTAAGATTTTTACTATCTAAGCTTAACCATAAAGCCACGGTCTCATTAGTTTTGTAGCCATCTTTGATATACATGGCAATCATTGCCGCTCTTTCAGCTAACTTAGGATCATGGGTACGCTTAGCAGCTTCCGTATAACCTTCAATAGCAATATCATATTGCCCCCTTTGTCCGGCAAGCTCTGCCGTCATCAACATAAATAGCACATCAGGATCTATTGAACTTTTTTCTACTTTTTGCAGCGATTTTTCTTTTGGTTCTACCACCTTAATAGAAACATCGGTAGCTTCAAGCTGATCTGGTTTACCAGCGAAATCAGCGCAACTACTCAATAGCACAAAGGTTATTGCTGAAAAAACTCTAAAAATGACCACACACAATCCTATTTATGACTCAATACACGATGACTATAGATTAGCAGAAAAACTCACTGATTTAGACAGCTGATTTTTTCCATTTGGATAAAGCTATTATATTTCTTAGAATACACCGCCATAATATACGGACATTTTAGCTAAAATCTATGGGACTCAAGAAAAATACCTAACGTGACTCTTAGCTGATAGCAAACAAACAGAATTCCATATTGATTTACACTTAAACTATAACTGACTCAAACACAGGTCTAATTAAATAATAATGACTTTTCTTGCTGTAGGGATTAATTACAATACCGCTCCAGTTTCTATACGCGAACGCCTATCATTTCCGGCTGAAATGTTAGCCTCTTCGCTACAGGATCTATGGCGCGTTAACGAAATTAAAGAAGCGGCGATTTTGTCAACCTGCAACCGTACCGAGTTTTATTGCACAGCTACCAGCGCCAACCAACAAATCCTAATTGATTGGGTCGCTCAAAACAGACAAATCAACCCTACTGACTTTGCCCCTTATTTGTATACCCATACCGATCGCTCTGTTTGTCGCCATATTTTTCGAGTCGCTTGTGGCTTAGATTCCATGATTCTAGGCGAGCCACAAATCCTAGGGCAAATGAAGACTGCTTATCAAGCCGCCTACGATGCAGGCACTTTAGGCAAACGTTTAGGTAAACTATTTCAGCATACTTTTACCGCCGCCAAAAAAGTACGCACCGATACTGCTATTGGCTCCAGCCCAGTATCGGTAGCTTTTGCTGCGGTGCAACTAGCACAACAGATATTCGACAAACTCAGCGAACAAACAGCCTTGCTAATAGGAGCTGGCGAAACCATTGAATTAGCCGCCAGACATTTAACTCAGCAAGGTATAGGTCGTTTGATTATCGCCAACCGTACTTATGATAAAGCCCATACACTGGCAGCACAATTCAACGGTTACGCCATAGCACTTTCGGAATTACCTACGCATTTAGCAGAAGCCGACATTGTTATCTCGTCTACCGCCAGCCAATTACCTATCTTAGGCAAGGGCCGGGTAGAGAGCGCACTTAAAAAACGTAAACATAAGCCTATGTTCATGGTTGATCTTGCCGTACCTCGTGATATTGAAGCAGAAGTCGATCAATTAAGAGATGTCTATCTTTACACCGTTGATGATCTGCAACACACTATAGATCAGAACATGAACTCCCGTAGGCAAGCCGCCGAACAAGCTGAAGAAATTATTGACACCCAAGTTGATTATTTCTTAGCGTGGCTAAGAGCTCAAGGCGCTCAAAGCATTATCCAAGATTACCGTTACCAAGCCGAGCAATCACGCGACGAAGCCTTACAAAAAGCCCTAGTCTTACTCAAAAATGGCGTATCAGCTGAAGAAGCGCTTAATCGACTGGCCCATAGCTTAACGAACAAACTCATCCATACACCCAGCACTCAAATTAGAGCGGCCGCCGAAAACGAACGCCATGATTTGCTTGCCGCAGCTAGCGAAATTTTTAAACTAAAGCAATCTTAATGAAACAGTCCATATTACTTAAACTAGAAAACCTGTGCGAACGCTATGACGAAATCGCAGCCTTACTTTCTGAACCCGAAGTACAAGGCAACCAAAACAAATTCCGCACCCTAAGCCAAGAATATTCACAAATTGCGCCGCTAGTCGATTGCTACAAGCGCTACGAACTCGCGCAAGATGACCTAAGCTCCGCTAAAGAAATGGCCAGCGATAACGATCCTGAACTTCGAGAAATGGCCAAAGAAGAAGTCTTTGCAGCAGAAGCGCAAATCGATGCATTAGAACTTGAATTACAAGTCTTGTTACTGCCTAAAGATCCTAATGACAATCGCAATATTTTCTTAGAAGTCCGCGCAGGCACCGGCGGCGATGAAGCCGCTATATTTTCGGGCGATCTTTCGCGCATGTATCAACGTTATGCCGAACGTAAGGGCTGGCAAACTGAAATTATCAGCGAAAACCAAGGTGATCACGGTGGCTATAAAGAAGTTATTTTGCGCATTACCGGCCGCGATGTTTATTCGCAATTAAAATTTGAATCGGGCGCTCACCGTGTGCAACGTGTCCCAGAAACCGAATCACAAGGTCGTATACATACGTCGGCTTGCACCGTTGCCATTATGCCAGAAGTCGAAGAAGTCGATGCCATAGACATTAACCCCTCCGACCTTAAAGTTGATACCTACCGCGCATCAGGTGCTGGTGGTCAGCATATTAACAAAACCGAATCTGCCATACGTATCACACACATGCCCACCGGCACAGTGGTTGAATGTCAAGATGAACGCTCGCAGCATAAGAATCGTGCACGCGCTATGTCTTTACTAGCTTCTCGCTTATTAGCGGCAGAACAAGAAAAACAACATGCCGAACAATCTGCGACTAGAAAGTTACAAGTAGGTAGTGGCGATCGCTCAGAACGCATCCGCACTTACAATTATCCACAAGGCCGCTTAACCGATCACCGCATTAATTTAACGCTCTACAAACTTGATGACATTATGCAAGGTGGCTTAGAACAAGTCATACAGCCCTTAATTAGCGAACATCAAGCAGAGTTACTCACCCAACTAGGTGAAGATTAAACCTGTGCAACTTAATGCCGCCATCCAGACAGCAACAGCGCTGCTGACTGAATCTGATTCAGCGACTCTGGATGCGGAAGTTTTATTGTGCCTTGTCTTAGAAAAACAGCGCTCTTATCTACGTGCATGGCCAGACCTAAATTTACCCGCCGATCTAGCCTTACAATTTTGGGCCCTGATCGAGCAGCGCAAACAAGGACTGCCTATCGCTTACCTGACTGGCTACCGAGAATTTTGGTCACGTGATTTTCAAGTGACGCCTGATGTACTCATCCCCAGAGCCGATACCGAAATACTTATCGAATTGTGCTTAAAGTTGATACCAACGGACAATTCCTGCAAGATTATTGACCTAGGCACAGGCTCAGGCATTATCGCCATCACCTTAGCCGCAGAACGTCCGCTGGCAGAACTGACCGGCACTGACTTTAGCTTAGCAGCACTGGCTATTGCCAAAGCTAATGCCAAGCAACACCAAATCTCTAATGTGCAGTTTTATCAAAGTGATTGGTTTGCAAGCGTTCCCAACGGAAAATATCAATTCATCGTTAGTAACCCACCGTATATTGCCGAAGACGACAAGCATCTTCAGCTAGGTGATTTACGCTTTGAACCAAGATCAGCACTTAGTGCAGCAGAATCAGGCTTACGCGATATTAGAATAATTACTAAAGAAGCCTATCAGCGCCTTGAAAGCGGAGGCTATTTATTGATTGAACACGGTTACGATCAACAAGAGTCAGTACAGCGTATTTTTAATGATTGCCATTATCAACAGGTCCAGACTGTAACCGACTTAGCCGGTTTACCTAGAGTGACTTACGGACAACGACCTACTATTTCAAACTAATCTATGATGCCAACAGAAATTCAAATCCCTAGAAAACTTGCCAACCAATTATTGCATCTGGCACAACAATCACCTGACGCTGAAATCTGTGGTTTAATCGGGAGTAAAGAAGGCTTAGCGCAGCACTGCTATCCAATTAAAAACATTGCCGAACACCCTCAGCAACACTTTTTACTAGATGCCAGCCAACAAATTGCCGCCATGTCCCAAATACGTGAATCAAACCAAGAGCTATTCGCTATCTATCATTCACACCCGACAGCCCCCGCCCTGCCCTCTAGTGAAGACTTAGCGCTATCGGTTTATCCAGCCGCCTTGTATTTGATTATTTCCCTAAATACCAAAGGTATACTAGAAATGCGTGGTTTTAAAATAAATCAAGAGTCGGCACAAGAAATACCATTAACACTGACTGCCTAGGAGCACTGAGCCCCAGCTCGGCGAGTTCATTATCCTTCCCAGACTCCGGCGTGGGAAGGATAATTAATGATATAATTAAGGCCCTACGACAACACCAGATGCAGCTGCTGCAGGGGTTCCATCCTTGATCTGTTGGATAGGAAGATCCCAATCAAGATACTTTGCAGTTTTGGAGGTACTGCTGAGATAAGCCTGGAGATCTATGACATCATTAGGGCACAGGAAACCAGCGAATGACGGCATCGCACCTTCACCATTAACCGCTTCAGCAACATCCCCACCTTCACCACGGATATCAGGCCCCATGCCACCAGATCCATCCTGACCATGACAAGAAACACAATTGAGGCGATTATAGGCACGACGTCCATCATCGGCGGCGTTACCACTGGATGCTAAAGTGGCGCAATTAAATGGTGCAGTGACCGCGAGTTTGGCACCACCACCACCACCACTCACCTGGACTTTCACTGCCACACTGAAGCTCTGAATCATTTCAGGAGCCGCCGCATAGGTCGTATTACCAGCCTGATCGGCAGCAATCACACAAGTACCTGCAGCTAATCCAGTCACTGTATTGCCACCAATCGAGCAGGCCGATGACTTCGATACCAGTATCACCGGCAATCCAGAACTAGCACTGACAATCACAGTCCCCGTTCCGGGAGCAGTGACGCTAGGTGCAGCGCCAAAACTTATCTTCTGCGCCAACAATATATTGAAGCTCTGGCTTACCTGAGGGGCTGCTGCATAGGTCGCATTACCAGCCTGATTGGCGATGATCGTACAAGTGCCTTTAGCCACGCTAGTCACTGTTGTTTTGCCGTCCTTCGAGCTGATCGAACAAACCGCTGGCGTCTGCACTGCAAGTTTTACCGTTAGCCCAGAACTGGTAGTGGCCGTCACAGTCCCCGTTCCGGGATATGTGACATTAGGCACTGCAAAATTGATTGTCTGCGTTTTTAGGGCAGCACTTGCCATCCCCGAAAAGCCTAAGACTACAATGCCGACGAACAGGCATGAAAAGTTAAATTTATTAGTCATATTAAAATTCCTCAGAATTGAATTTGTTTCACTGCGCTGACTGCAAAGTTTGGGGCTTAACAGCGACTGGAGCTACCTTGACAACTGGAACGCCGTAATTTTTAAGTATGCGCTGAATCTTTAGGGACTGGCGATGCAGACTGTCATCCAACTTAAGCTGTAAGGCTTCATCGTCGCGCCTTACTGCAACAGCGATGTCCCAAGCGAAGGGTTGGTAAGGAAGTGCAGATTCTGCCGGTGCAGGCCGTACCACGAGCCGTTTGCCAAAAGGCTTAGCAAAGTAACCCGCGAAAGGCCCCCAGACTATGGCGACATCGATTGAGCCATCGGCTACGGCTTTGACCACATCCCCTTGGGGTGGCTCCTCACCATCCGCTCCCCACATCGTGTAGCCCACAACTTGGTTACCCAAATCGTGTAAGCCCAAAGCATGGGCCGGTGGCGAGTTAGCACCATCACTGCCAACTGTATGCAGACCGATCTTCAAAGTTCGCCAAGCCGGATCATCGTAATCTCGAAGATCTAGATGATCAGCCTTTCTAGTGACCATGGCGTAGACCGAGCGATAATAGGGCTTTGTCGTCCTCACACCCTCTAGCTGTGCAGGAACCCCGATCACCACGTCGCATGCTGCTGTACCAAGGGTCTGGCGGATAAAGCCTTCACCCTGACGCTGCCATGTGTAAATCACCGATCGCTTAAGATCCTTAGCTAACAACTCAGCAATCTTGTTTTCAAAGCCTTCGCCCTTGTCATTAGAAAATGGTAGGTTATTTGCTTCGGCACAAACCTTGAGCGTTTCATCAGCCATAACATTTTCACTTAACGCAAAGACTAGGAGAGCAAGCAACAGCAAGCTTGGGGTACGTCTATCACTAGACGACATACTTGCATCCTTCATTTGGCATTCCACAGTCACTACTTACAGACCATAGATATAAATGAGGTCACCTTTGGTCGTTGCATCGCTGCAGGCCCCCCCGTCTATAGCCATCATTCCGGTACCCTTTGCGATACCGCTGTACACGGCTACAAACTGTTGTCCGCCATCGCTGAAAGTCATGGGATTGCCAACGGAACTGCACACCAACGTAGCCTTGAACAAAGGACCACCATTCGGATTAGCAGGGGTTATTTTAGCGCCGTCCTGAGCACTGACAGCTTTCAGACGCTTATCCAAAGTCGTGTAGAAGACAAGATCCCCAGCCGTAGACAGGATTCCACCATAAAGCGAATAAGCTTCATCCACTTTCCAAGCAGGCTTATGGTTGTAAAGATCCCAAGCCATTAAAGTTCCAGCTCCTGTGGCGCCTGGCTGCAAATTCAAGGACATGTCCATACCCATGTAAGGTGCGCCAGAAATGAATTGCGCCTTAGCGACCGCTATGGATGCACAAAAATTGAAGGTCGGCACAAAGAACAGACCACTGTTACTAGCTCCGTAACTCGTTGGGTAAACCTTAGGCGAATAAGAACTTGGTTCCCAACCATGCGCACCTAGAGGCGAGGGACAAACCGTTGGGCCCCATTGGTCAGTGTGGTTGTACATAAGATTATTTCCGGGAATAACTGCACCAGTTGAATCGGTAGCTGAAGTAGCTGGGGTGGTTTTATCTGCTAAAAGTGGTAAACCCGCAGTATTCAGTGTTTTTGATGTGTCTTTCGGGTCAGTATGAGTATCGATACCACCCGGTGCCCAATTCTGGTCCTTAAACTGGTCTGCTGAAATCAGCGTACCGGTCTTACGATCAAAAGTATAAACAAAGCCGTTCTTGTTAAATTGCACCGCTACGCTCGATGAACTCTTAGACGTATCAGTTAGCGATGGAGTTACTGCAGTATGAAGGTTAACGGGAAGGATTTCCGCGATCGCGTCAAAGTCCCAGTTGTCATGCTGAGTCACTTGATAAACCCAAGCGACTTGACCGGCTGTAAAACCGTTGCCTTTATCAACACCACTCACCTTGCGCGCAAAAATCGAAGCGCCCCACTTGTTATCTCCAGGGCGTAGATCAGGATTCCATACGCCGGGTTGGCTAGTTCCGTAGAGTACGTAGTCGTTATCAGGATCATAAGTCAAATAGGACCAAACGGAACTACCTCCCAATAAATAACTGGGTACACTTTGCGTTGTCGCTGGCCAACTGCTTTTACCTAGATCGGTGCCTTTGTCTTTGTTCGGGAAAGGATACTGTGTGCCTGAGACTATACCTACATCTGCATCTGGCCCTGTGGTATAGCATTTGCCATCCGTAGTCGTTGGGCCACAGTTAGTCCAAACCGGCTTTCCAGTCGCAAGATCCAAGGCCACTACATAGCCTCGGGTACCCATCTCGCCACTCGAAGTGCCTAGTATCACCTGGCCGTTATCACCCGTGATTACAGCTTGGCCGCTGGTGGTGACACCAAGGCCAGTATTGGTAATCTTCCTATTCCATACCAAAGCGCCTGTACTCGCGTTGACGGCCACCGTATGTCCATCTAACAGATTGTAAACAATCAGCCCTGTCAAAGTACCATTGATCGTTGCCTTACCGTAAGCCATACCACGATTGGTACCACCACAGCAATTAGCGCCCACTTGGTTGCTACTGGTAGGCAATCCCTTAGAAATTGTGCTGGGTGCTGAGGCAATGGCTGCCGAACTCCAAGTCGGTGGAATGGGCGCGGTCGAACCAGTAGGAAGACCGGACACATCCCAAGCCATGAGGATATTAGGCGAACCGGTCAGCGCGTAAATCTTTCTCTCCGCAGCTACGTATAGTGGCGCACCCATAGCACTTCCGCTACGATAGGTTGCCAACACATATTTTTGCTTAAGGCTCGCGACGTTCGTGGTGTTGATTTGATTCAACTCGCTATAACGTATGCCTTGGGAGCCGCCGCCATCCTGCAGCCAATCGCTGCCGGCACCCGAAGAAACAGCTGCACCGGCTAGTTGCGGAACCAAGCCTGCCATAGCAAGGCCTAGCCCTAAAGCCAAGGCAGTCAATTTTCCATGAGGGAGGATCGCAGTATTATCAGTCGAAGATAGGCCTCGAGAATCCATTAAGGACCGCTTAACACCGGATAGGCTTGAGTAGAGGCTAGAAACTGTATGCGTATTGATTTTGGTTTTATTTTTCTTGACTTCCATAAGATAGGTTCCTCAATGGAAAATATTGATGAATTAAACAAGGTTTCTTTAGACCAGCTTAATTAATCGAAAGCCGCCTAGAAGAAAATTTAATCCTTTTTTTACCCAATTACAACACAATAAACAAGGTAATAATAAAGCGATATTCAATTAACTATCGCTTTATTAATCAATTGATTATCGCTTTATTATGCAATCTTTCTACTGATCAACTTAATTTAACCAAAGATAATTAACAGCCAAAACAATTCTCTTTTACAGATGTTCAATGGATGACTGAACGACTAAAAACTATTGGTATGGAAATAGTCGCTATGTGATTTATAGTAGATTAATGCTGCAATCAGATTAGGCAATACCTATGGACTTCGAAATGTCGGGTTACGCTAGCGCTAACTCGACACTATTACGACTTCAACAACAACTCAAACTGATCAATCGGAATTGGCTTACTAAACAAATAGCCTTGAAACAGAAAACAACCATTTTTCTTAAGAAATGAGCGCTGCGCCTGTGTTTCAACACCTTCGGCAATCACTTCCATACCTAACTTATTAGCCATAGCGATAATAGTCTGCACTATCACCGCATCATCTTCATCACTAGTAATATCACGTACAAAACTTTGATCGATTTTAAGCTGGTTGAGCGGTAATTTCTTCAAACTCGACAGCGAAGAGTAACCCGTACCAAAATCATCCATAGAAAATTGAATACCTATTGCGCGCAAGGCATGCATTTTAACAATCGTGCCATCAATATCATCAAGCACCAAACTTTCCGTTAACTCTAATTTAAGTCGCTCTGGATTAATCTGATGATCAGCCAAGACCTGAGTCACTTGCTCAACAAAGTCGGTTTGATAAAACTGCCTAGAACTCACATTAACGGCCAACTGTAAATGCTCAGTATGAACACTCGCTTGCCAGATTTTAAGCTGCTTACATGCCGTCTCTAGCACCCAAAGACCAATTAACAATATCAAACCAGTTTCTTCCGCTAGGGGAATAAATTCAGCCGGAGAGACAAAGCCTAGCAACGGATGTTGCCAGCGAATTAAAACCTCCGCGCCAATGATATGCTCATTGTCATCAAGCTGCGCTTGGTAATACAGCATGAATTGGTTTTCGTGTATGGCCAAACGCAATTCTTTTTCAAGAGCAACCCTAGCATTAATATCCGCTTGCATTTTCGGATCAAAAAAGCGCAGCGTATTACGACCTGAGGTTTTGGCTTGATACATGGCAATATCAGCCTGTTTTAATAGCTCATCAGTCGTCTGTCCATGACCGTTAAATAAAGTCACACCAATACTAGGCGTACTACGATACTCATGTATAGATAATTGGTAATTCTGATTAAGCTTAACTTGAATTTTATGACCAATGGTTTCAGCAAAAGCAGCGGCATCGGCAGTCTGATCGCAAAGATTCTCCAGCATCACTACAAACTCATCGCCCCCTAAGCGGGCAACCGTATCACCTTCGCGCACACAAGACACCAAGCGCTGAGCGACTTGTTGCAGTAATAAGTCCCCCATATCATGCCCTAAAGTATCATTGAGAATTTTAAAGTTATCCATATCAATAAACATTAACGCCCCCAACTTGCCACTCCTATGACTGGCTGCTAAAGCAAGCTTTAAACGGTCTTGTAATAATAAGCGATTAGGTAACTCCGTTAGTGAATCATAAAAAGCTAAGCGTTCAATTTTATCAACCGATTCTTTTCTCGAGGTGATATCAACAAAAGTCCCTACATAATTAGCAATTTTATCATGCTGATCCTTCACTACGGTGATCGTCAGATATTCTAAATAAATTTCGCCACACTTGCGGCGATTCCATATTTCACCCTGCCAAGAACCATTATCCTTAATGCTCTTCCACATAGATTCATAAAAAGTTTCTTCTTGTCGATCAGAACGCAGTATATTGGGACTACAGCCTACGACCTCATGTTCTTCGTAACCGGTAATCTTAGTAAAAGAGCTATTAACACGCAGTATATTAATATTAGCATCAGTCACCACAATACCTTCTTGCGATTCAAAGGCAATAGCCGCAATACGTAATTGCTGATCGGCCCATTTACGCTCACTAATATCTCGCGAAGAATTAAAAAGTACTAGATTACCCTCTAATTCCAACGCTAAGCCACTAATCTCTACATCAATAGTGCGACCATCTTTACAGCGATGTCTAGTTTCAAATAGATTTAAATGCTGCTGTTCGAATTGCTTCTTAACTAAAAACTGCAACTCTTCTCTATTAAATTTCGCATCCCATTGCGCGACATTCATGCCGACAACCTCATCTCGGGTATAACCTAACATCTTGCAAAATGAATCACTGGCCTCGATAACATTGCCGTCAACATCAAGAATATGGACGCCATCACTGGAGTTACGCAAAAAAGCCAGATTCTTTTCGCTTTCTTTATGTAACGCCTGCTCAGTGCGTAGCCGCTCACTAATATCGCGGAAGTACCCAATGACCAACTTCCTATGATCGTAATTGATATAATTAGCGGAAATTTCAACCGCAACAACTTGATCACCAGAAATCCGGTGCTGACTTGTAAAGGTCAGATGATGGTCATTTTTTAATTGCTCCCATAACCGTCTAAGTGTTTTAGGATCAGTCTCTATGATCAAATCTCGCGCATGCTTAGTAAGCAATGCGGCATAAGTCAGGCCAAAATGACGACAAGCAGCCTCATTAACAAAGATGATTTTAAAGTCATTATCTACATCCAAAATATAAATAGGATCATCTGTGTGTTCAATCAGCGCATTAAACATCTTCAGTTCCTTATCCTGATGATATAGTTTTTTTGATGCACTATTTAAAGCGGATACTAGCTGCTGTAATTCAGTCGTAGACGACATATGCTCCAGCACTTGTCCGTAGTTCTCAGGTAGGGCATGAGCAAACCGAGTTGCTCGCCTGATTTGTAAAACAGGTCGACGCAGCACCAACACCAGCCAAAGAGTAAATAGCATGACCGTAAAAAGAGTGAATATAGCGGTCTGCTTAAAAATATGCAGCTGGGTTTCAATGACTTGATCTAGTGACAATTCAGATCGCACCCAACCTAAAGAACTAAGATCAGCACTAATAGGTGCCCAGCTTATTATATGATTAGCCTCTAGTATTGAGTTGAACTGATCGAAATGAGGTGATGCCATCAGCCCCCCATGAGCAACCAACCAGGCGCCATTTGTTAAATTACGCTTTACCTGAACAATAACATGCTCTCGGTCATTAACAACATATAAGCCATTTAAGTTAGGATAAGCCGTAAATTGAGTAACCGTTTGCTCAATACCCGCATAATTTTTAACAATAACATCTGAGGCGACTGCTGTAGCAAGCCCGCTGGTGATTAAATAAGCTTCCTGATAAGCTGACTGAGTTGCCAACTCACCTTGCTCAACAGCGACATAAATACCTAAAGAAAATATAGAAATAATAGAACCTAACGCGACGATTAGCCCTATACGAACTAATAGGCTGTTAAGCCAACGCTTCATTCGCCCTCATACACGGTAAATTTTTCAAGACCCAGCTTTTCTAGCGCCAGATAATCTCGCCCGTAATCTGCGGCAACTGGCTTAGGCATTTGGATAGCATCAAACAGCTCCGCATTAGCAGGATCAGCGGCTAGTGCTATAAAGCTAGCCGTCACTTTAGCTCGCAGCGCCTCTGAAATACGCGGATTAGCCATCAGCGGATGGGGCGAAAAACCCGGCGTCACATATAAAATGCGTAATTGATCATGTATATCAGCCGGCTCACGATCAAAGGTATTATTAACACCCCCCCCAGCAACGACATCCTCCATCACGACACTGCGATAGACATTACTATGGGTTTTAACAAAACTAGGAATAATATTAATATGTTTTTCAGCCAATAAAGCTTGAATCAATAAAGACGCAGCAAAAGAATTAGGGGCAGGAAAAGCCACCTTCTTGCCATCAAGTTCTGCCACTGAAGCAATAAGGTTATCGTTCCTGACCACTACTATGCCTTTTAGCTGTTCTGCAGAATCTCTAAGCAGCGGAATATAGGCCTGCTGCCTTTTAGCCACGATACAGTGATAAGGATTTACAAAGGCAAAATCAGGTACACCTTTATAAAGTGCAGTTTCAAAAGCCGGAATAGTGGGGACGATCATTAATTCGAAATTAAGCCCCGTTGCTACACCTAATTTTTCTAGCACGGGCACCCATGCTTTATGAGTAGAAAGAGCTGTTAACTGGGGTACGATATAAACACTATAGATTTTATTATCAGTTTCAGCGGCTACGCTTACACCAGAAACAATAACACCCAAAAGTAGATAAAACCTAAATACTCGCATCATTGACTATCCATTATATTGTAGTTGCCGTTATTATTGGGTTACGAAAAACTTGCAACCCAATCTATGCGCCTCTATTACGATAAGAATTTACTACTCGTATGCTTAATAAAATACCCAATAGTCCCATGTAAAGCAAGGGCTGACTTACATCTAATTTTACTAGCCACAAATAATGTAAACAAGCTGATAATACAGCAACATAAACCAGCTTATGTAAGGTAAACCAGCGCCTACCCAGCTTCTTTTTAAAATACTTTATTGAGGTGATAGCCAAGGGGATCAATAACAAATAGGTCAGTAAGCCGACTAGGATATAAGGACTTTTCGGAACTTCATCCATAAAGGCTGTCCATGAGCCTGACAAATCCAGTACCAGATAAACCAACACATGTAAGCTGGCATAAAAAAAAGCCAACAAACCCATCATGCGCCGATAACGTAGCGGCCAAGCCTGCTGAGTGATGATTTTAATAGGTGTTAACGCCAAACCTATCATCAAAAACCGCAACGCCCAATCCCCCAAACTAAAATGCAAAGCTTGTATAGGATTAGCCCCCAACTGATCATTAATAGTTGCTTGTAACAATAACAAAAAAGGCAGCATACCCAACAAAAGCACCGTGCCTTTCAGTAATCGCCTTGTGGTTCTGGCAGCGACCATTAAATAGACTGCGTTAAATCCATGCCCGTATACAGACTGGCGACTTCCGCGCCATAACCATTAAACAATTCAGTGGCGCGTTTAGGGCTAAAAATACTACTACCTAGCACCCGCTCTCGACTCTGACTCCATCTAGGATGAGACACCTCGGGATTAACATTGGCATAAAAACCATATTCTCTAGGCGCAGACTTATGCCAAGCAGTATCGGGCATGGTTTCTCTAAAATGAATTTTAACGATAGCCTTGATACTCTTAAAACCATATTTCCAAGGCACGATCAAACGTAAGGGCGCGCCATTCTGATTCGGCAAATCCTCGCCATACATACCGGTTGCCAATATCGTTAATGGATGCATGGCTTCATCCATGCGTAGACCTTCCACATAAGGCCAATCTAAAATAGCCGAGCGTTGACCTATCATGACCTCTGGATTATACAACGTGGTAAATTCAACAAACTTAGCTCTTGAAGTGGGCTTAAAACGCGCCAGCATTTCCCCTAAAGGAAAGCCCTGCCAAGGCACCACCATAGACCACGCTTCTACACAGCGAAAGCGATAGATACGCTCTTGGATAGCATTCGCTTTTAAAATATCCTCCAAATGATAAAGGCCTGGCTTTTCAATCTCACCACTCACCTCCACACTCCAAGGCGTTGTTTTTAGAGCCTTAGCTAACTGGGTTGAATCTTCCTTATTGGTAGAAAACTCATAGTAATTAGTATAGTTAGTCGCATGTGCCCGCGCCGTGATGGCTAAAGCTGGCGTAGGCTCAGTTTGCGCCTGCCCTAAATTCGGCAGCAGCAACCCTGCTGACAGCATGGCCGTTGATTTAATAAAGGCACGTCTAGAGTCAAAAACCGCCTTGTCGGTGATTTCTGCACGCAAAGCATTTGATTGAGTATGAATGTGTCTATTCATGGCGCGGGCCGTTTTAGATTGAATTTGCTGTAGATTTACAGCATACCGCAAGATTATATAAAGTAAAATAAGTTCCGAATGGCGGAGATCGGGATAGCGCAGCGTAACCCGACAATTCGATTCTTAATAGACTAACCATCAGATGGCAGTAATGACTTTAAAATATGAACTAATCAGCTTAAGTGCTTGCTTGTTACTAATTGTGCTGTACTACCTGTATTTATGGCAACGCACCCTGCGCGCACCCGATTCCAGCGCGCATAGCTTTAATGCAAAAATTCGGCAACGCTGGGTACAAATGATCTTGGCTAACGATAATAACGGTCTACTAGCCATACAAACTTTGCGAAATTCTGTGATGGCAGCTAACTTCATGGCCTCTACAGCCATTTTGCTGATTATAGGCAGCTTAAGTAGTAGCGAAAAATTAAGCCACTGGTTACTGCAAAGTGATATCCAAAACTTAATTCCCGCTTATTCCAATGAGCTAAGTTCATTAAAACTGGGTTTATTGGTGCTGGATTTTTTTATTGCCTTTTATAGCTTTTCGATGGCCATACGCTTTTTTAACCACGTCGGCTATATGATAGGGCTTGCTGATACTGAGCTCACCAAGGCCACTTGTCTGTATTTAAATAAGGCCGGACGTTATTACACCTTAGGCACTCGTAGCTTCTTTTTTAGCTTACCGATCATCTTATGGTTTTTTGGCCCTTATTTTTTAATCCTAGGGACTTTGATATTAATTCTTGGTCTTGCCTTGTTAGATCATGTGTCTAGTTAGACGATATCGACTTTCATTCCCACGCAGAACGCTCATCGTGATACACACACTTTAAAAGCACGTCATTTCCCATTGGCATGGACTACCTGAATCCAGCCTACATGGATGCATAAAGATTACCATCCATGGCACTGGATACCGGCATCCCGACCGGTATGACGGTTTACTTAATGGTGTGTATGACGATGAGCGCAGAGCGTGAGAATTAAAAATCACCCAACATTTAACAGCACTAATTTCCCAAAACTACCCCTTGAATCGCACTCCACTCACCATGCGCCACGCTTTTATCCCACCAACGCATACGATATTCACGGGCTTCATGACTACTGCCGGCAGCCAAAGGACTCATGTCCAAATACGGCTTAATGGTATTCACTGCCAAAAACTTCCACTCACCGCCATTAACACGACTTTCTATCCAGATCCCATCATGACCATGTTTTGTAAAATCTAGTCGCACTTGGCTGCCAATAGCGCCCTGCTCTACGCTAAGCGTAAATTCAGGCACTAAATACTGCACCGAAGAAGGCACGATCGTAATACCCAAATCTTGGCCTATGATATCGGTATAATTCAGACTGGTCTTAATACGGGCAATTTGCCCAAATAAGCGTTTTTGAATGCCTGGCGTAGTGGCGGTAGGCGCATCAGGAAATAAAGTAGGTTGTGGATGCGGCACATTGTCATTGCCGATACCACTTATCATCAGTTGCTTATGGCTAGTCGCACCGATAGCATCTCGCCTTGTAGCTGGATGCCAGTTTTGCAACATCCAAATATAATAAGCAAGGTCTTTCTGAGTGGCGGTTATCTCATCAGCAGCTATGCCGCAAATAGGCCCGTTAATAGGCAACTTTAAAACATAATGACTAAGCCAAACCAGTTGTGCATCTTCAGTCGAAGGAAAAAAACTATTACTAGTCATAATATGATGGAATCTCCAGCCGAGTTATGGGTACATAAGAAATGCTTAGCAAGGATCAGGTTACTGGGTATTTGAGAGCAAGCTGCTTACTAAGATTGATGAGCCTAGACACCCAGCTTTAGTCGCCAGATATCTAGCACATAAAATACGTCTCTTTAGTACTCACTGTCAACACTATATTAAAAATAAAATCTGGGTTCGTGTAGATACAATCTTCTTACAAATCAATATTACTTAGAATGTATAGGATTAATGACAAAACTGTAAGCCCAACTTTTTCTAACATTTAATGGACAAAAAAAACCCACCCTAGGTACTATTACTTACAAACAGATTTACTCTTATTTTTATAGCGACAGCTAAAGTCTCCAATCTTGATTCTTGCACTATAGGGCACGTAAAGCAGGCGCACGATAGGCCTTACTTAGCCCTACAGGCCTCTTTGGCAACGCAGCAAGCCAGACACCAGGGCTATTATGAGCATCCAGTTAGCCATTATGAGCCCCCTTAATCGGCTAAGGAATCACCTTGGATCAGTGGGTGACTCTCCAAACCCTTGCAAGGATCATAGTAAACCAAATATAGAAGTCTCGACCCTGCCAAAATCACCTTTTTACACTTCAACTATAGACTTAGAAGCGTCGGATATGGCGCCTAAACCGCTCAAGGAGCATCATAATCGGCAAAAGGATCACACCCTATGATTTAAGGCGGACACCGCGGCTTTCAGGCGCTGTTGAATGCCGAAATAGATTGATACTAGAGTGCTGGTTTAACAGTAAAACTATCAGCCCAAAGACGGTCTCATTAAATTACCCTGAGGTTTAAACGCACGCTACATAGTACTAAGGCCTCAGCGTATCTTAGCACCCAAAACCACACTTAAACTTCTGATATAGAGCTATATATTTATTTGAACCCCCCAAAAATCAATGATATTATCTGCGCCAAATACAGATACAAAAACAATTAAAATTAGGCTTAGGCTTAGGCTTAGGCTTAGGCTTAGGCTTAGGCTTAGGCTTAGGCTTAGGCTTAGGCCCCTGTTCAAATCCCTGCCTAATGGACACCATGCTGCTACTCCTCCTCATCTTTAATTCAACAAGTTACTGTGCGCTTTCAATTAGCCATGCCATGCCATGCTGATAAGCGTTGCTGAATTTTCTGCAATGCTACTTGTTTTGAGACCTGAAAATGCTATCAAAAATTTATAAGCAACTAAGCACAAGGTTACAGCGCTCACCTGCACATCATTCGGCTGACAATAATAACTTGGCACTGTATTTCACCTTGTTTGAGAAGATGGGCAACCCGGTCATGTTGTTTAAAGATGATCAGTTCATCAACTGTAATGAGGCGACACTCAAGATACTTAATTTTCCGGACAAAGCGACTTTTCTTAAACAAAAGCCTTGGGATATTTCACCTGAATTCCAAACGGACGGACAACGCTCTAGTGATAAATCACTCATCATGAATGCGCTTGCCCGAGAGAAAGGTTGCCATAGTTTTGAATGGTTGCATACGCGTTACGATGGCTCGCTAATTCCTCTTGAAATCACTCTCACAGCGCTTACCGTGAAGGGTGAATCTTTATTACATGTGGTATGGCGGGATCTTAGCGAGCGCTTACAACTGCATCAGCAATTACAAAAAACCGAAGCAACCCTTCGCGCCGTATATGACGCGTCTTTTGATGCCATGACGATGCTGACTGACAACGGCTTTATTGACTGTAATAAAGCAGCTCTTAAGCTCTATGGCTGCGCAACTAAGGAGGATTTTTGCAGCTACCATCCTGCCGATTTATCACCCGCTATCCAAGCTTGTGGCACACCTTCAAGATCACTAGCCGAGTACTATATCAATTTAGCCCTTGAAAAGGGTCTATGTCGTTTTGAGTGGCTGCATCAACGTGCCGATAATGGTGTTGTTTTTGCAGCAGAAGTGCAATTATCTTCTAGGCAGATTAACGGCGAATGGGTTTTACAGGCTATAGTACATGACCTTACCGAAAAGCATGCAGCAGCAGCGATCTTAATAGAAAACACCCAGAAAACTGAGCAACTTAACAAAGCTACGCATGAACTCTTGCTGCTACAGGAACATAAAGACCTATTTGCCAAAGTCTTTCAGAATATTCCGGGCATGATCTTCATACTTAAGATTTTTCCCGATGGACACACTAGTTTACCTTTTATTAGCGAGAGTATTGTCGATCTTTATGGGCTAGGTATTGATCCGAACAACCAAGACAGCTCTGTAATATTTAATTCTATTCATACTGATGACTATGGCAACGTTATAGCGGCCATTAAGGAAGCAAGACGCACCCAGCAAGCTTTAAACCTAGAATACCGAATTAATCTACCAAAAAAAGGCTTACGTTGGTTTTCAATGATGACCACTAAGCCTGAAGAGCAACTAGATGGCAGCAACCTTTACTATGGTTTTAAAAACGACATTACCGAGCGTAAACATAACGAGGCGCAATTATTAGAGGCTAAAGAACGCGCGGAGCAACTGGCGCAAACTAAATCGCAGTTCTTAGCCAATATGTCTCATGAAATTCGCACACCGATGAGTGCCATCATAGGCTTTTCTGATCTGGCTTTACTTGAAGATATGCCCGAAGTGGTTGGTGAATATTTAAATAACATCAATAGCGCTTCGACGAGTCTGCTCTCTATCCTTAATGACATTTTGGATTTATCTAAGCTCGATGCAGGGCGCATGACTATCAATACCCAGCCTTTTAATCTAGATGAACTGCTAAGCAGTTTGCATGGCCTGTTGATTAATGCGGCACAAGCTAAGGGCCTAACTTTAAGCATAGACAGCGAACAGCAAGTACCTCAGCAGCTGATCGGCGACAGCCTACGCTTAAGGCAAGTGCTGATTAATCTATTGGGCAATGCCATCAAATTTACGGAACGAGGCAGCGTTAGCCTGACTATTAGCCTGCAACATCTTAATAACCAAGCTGCGCGCTTATTATTTTCAGTTAAAGATACCGGTATTGGCATAGACCCAGACCTGCAAAATAAGCTATTTTTGCCCTTTAGTCAGCTGGATGATGGTTATTCCAGAAACTTTCAAGGCACAGGCTTAGGCTTGGTGATTAGCCAAGAACTCACGCAGTTAATGGGGGGCGACATTAAGATAGACAGCTGTCTTGGTTTAGGCAGTTGTTTTAGCTTTGAGTTGCAATTGCCCTTCGTGCCATCAATTCAACCCCAACCGATTATTGCGGCCACCCCGACACCTTCAAACACAAAGGCCCTCGAACTTAGCGACTTACGTATTTTGGTCGTAGAAGATGAGCCCTTAAACCAAAAACTAGTAAGCTTAGTGCTTAAACGCTACGGAGCAGAAATCGTAGTGGCTAATAATGGCGCAGAGGCGCTAAAGCTATTAGAGCAAGAAGCCATTGATGCGGTATTAATGGATTTACACATGCCCATTATGAATGGCTATGAAGCCACCATCGAAATTCGTAAACAGCCCCAATTTGCCACCCTGCCCATTATCGCCTTAACCGCTAGCGTGTCAGAAGAAGCCAAGCAGCAATGTTTAGCAACAGGCATGAACGATTTTATAGGCAAACCCTTTAAAGTCAGTGAACTCATCACCAAGCTAAAGCATGGGACAGCCCAATAAATAGGTAGCTAGGCTGGGGGTAACCTACTCGACCTTACCGCGCATCTTCTTTACTGTTAGATGTTTTTATACAAAACTCATCTTAATATCAATAAAGCCTACATTCGATGCAATACACTGGGTTATTGATACCTTACCGATTGCTTACTACCTTACCAGCCCTGTCTCACACTCTTATTGTGCCTCACAGCCATCTTGGTATCAATAAAATCAAGCCTTAGCGCCATACACACTCTACTTTCAAAGCATGACTAACCACCGCAACATAAAAGCCCTAACTACACTTTTTGTATGATAATATTTAACCTATCATAAGTATTACTACCTAGTAGCTTAACTCCCCAAATAATCAAGATGATTTTCAGTGAATAGCCTTCCATGCCTTTAAAAACAGGCGACACGCCAGAAATCCTAGATATTGAACTCGATTTATTATTAGAGGCTATTTATAGGCGCTATGGCCATGACTTTCGTAACTATTCTCGTAGCAGCCTAGAAAGACGTTTGGCACAATTTCAAGTCGACTCACCTTATAAGACTTATTCTGAATTAACAGGCCGCTTATTAAGAGATAGTTTGTTTTTTCATAAATTAGCGGCTTATTTTTCAGTATCGGTCACCGCTTTATTCCGTGATCCGTTTTTTTATGCCGCCTTACAAGAAAAAGTCCTGCCCCTATTAAGAACTTGGCCTCATTTTAAAATTTGGCATGCCGGTTGTGCGACCGGCGAAGAACCTTATTCTATGGCCATCTTATTAAATGACGCCAAACTGCTCAACAAAGCGCTGATTTATGCAACCGACATTAGCCTACCCGCTTTAGAAACCGCAAAAACAGGCGTCTATCCGCTGGATACTATCAAACAAGGCAGCATTAATTATCTAAAGGCGGGAGGCGTAGTTTCATTATCAAACTATTATCACGCACTCTATGACGCCGCTCAGCTAGATATCTCACTCAAAAAGCGCATCACCTTTAGTCAGCATAATTTAGTGCTCGACAAAAGCTTTGGCGAAATGCAACTGATTATCTGTAGAAATGTGCTGATTTATTTCAATCAAAGCTTACAAAACCAAGTTCTGGAATTATTCTGGGAAAGCTTGGAATATGGCGGCTTTTTATGTTTGGGCGACAAAGAAACCTTAATGTTTTCATCGGTAGCCGACCGATTTACTACTGTAGATGAACAGGCAAAGATCTATAAGAAAAAAGTTTAATCGTACCGCCCCCCATACTGGCGATACTTACTTGATTGATGCTATTTAATGCCATCCATGGCAACTAGCTTCCGGCAGTCCATACCGGAATGACGGCGCTACTAGGCGCTTTAACAAAGGATTTAAGATGTCTGAAGTTTATATACTCATAGTCGATGATCTACCCAATAACTTGTTTGCTCTTGAAAAAGTACTGAGTGCCTTGGATGTTGTGGTCATTAAAGCCAATAGTGGCGAAGAGGCTTTGGCCCATACCTTAAACTATGACTTTGCCTTGGCTGTTTTAGATGTGCAAATGCCAGACATGAATGGCTACGAATTAGCCGATATCTTATTAGGTGACCCTACTACTTCGCGCATACCGATCATTTTTCTAACCGCGGCTTATGCCGATGAGCAACAAGCCTTTCATGGCTATGAAAAAGGCGCGGTAGACTATATCGTCAAACCTCTTAATCCCGTTATTTTCCTAAGCAAAGTCAATGTATTTCTAGAGTTAGCTAGGTACCGCATTAGTCTGGAACAAATCGTGACAGAGCGCACGCTCGCTCTGCAAGAAGAAGGCAATAGACTACGTTTATTAGTCGAAAACACCCCCGACTGTATTTTAAATATAGATCAGAACGGCACTATTATTTTCATCAATCATAGCCCTAGCTCTCTACCGTATATAGGACTATCGATTTATGAGTTCTTTGGACCTAAAGATCGTGTACAACAACAAAAAGCCTTAGAAAACGTATTTGCTACCGGTGAAGTGACTGAATTTGAATCTTATATGCAACTACCTTGGAATAGCCAAGCAACTTGGTATAGCCATCGATTGGCTCCGATTATGCAGCAACCTATTATGGAGTGTGTGCAAATATCACGCGACATTTCGGATCAAAAGAAAGCAAATCAAGCGCGTCTTCAGTTAATAAAAGCCCAAGCTGAAAGTAAAGCCAAGAGTCATTTTTTAGCTAGCATGAGCCATGAAATTCGTACACCTATGAATGCGGTTTTAGGCTATGTGCAATTACTTAAAAGAGGTAATCACTTAAATGCTCAGCAATTGGATTATCTAGACATCATAGATCGTAGTGGTGAGCATCTGTTGCTGCTCATTGATTCCGTCTTAGATATGGCCAAAATTGAAGCGGGTCGCATGGCATTAACGCCATCAAGAATCAGTTTTTACGAATTATTAAATGATCTTAAAAGAATGTTTCTGTTATGCGCCCAAAAGAAAGGCCTCACCTTAACGATTCAATACCCCAGTGATTTACCTGATTGGTTAATTATCGATGCCAATAAAATTCGTCAGATATTGATCAATCTATTAGGCAACGCCTTAAAATTCACTGAGTATGGAACTATAGATTTACGTGCTGGCTTAGTTGCCAGCAACGACAAGCAAGTGACTATTTTTGTTGAAATAGAAGATACCGGCTGTGGTATCGAAGCAGAAAAAATAAAGCACATATTTGATGCCTTTGAACAAGCCAAAGCGGGCACTCAGCAGATAGGCGCTGGCTTAGGTTTGGCGGTCAGCCTTGAGTTTGCAAAAATGATGGCCGGCCTTATTGAGGTGCGTAGTCAGGTTAATAAAGGCAGCTTGTTTAGATTTGAATTTACAGCCGAACGCAGTGCCTTTGAAAATAGACGCGGCACTCACAAAATCATTAAGCATCTGGCATCTAATACCCTTGCACCTGTTATTTTAATTATTGACGATGACCTAGATAATTTAAATTTGCTCGGAGACATGCTTAACTCTATAGGCTTTACCACTCACTTAATCGCTAATAGCACTGAAGTATTAGCGGCAATAGCTAAACTCTCGCCATCGTTAGTGATTATGGATCTAAAAATGGATGGCTTTAATGGCTTAACCTTAACCCGCAAAATTCGAAACTCACAATCGACTAAGCAGTTACCGATTATTATGCTAACCGCCTCGCCTTCGCAAGCCAACCGAGACTTGGCTTTTGCGGCTGGCGTTAACCAGTTTTTTTGTAAACCGATGCGTGAACAACATCTATTCAACGAAATTGGTCAGCTACTTAAGCTGAACTATGAGTTTGAACAAGTCTCGACGTCTGAGCCTAATGACAATCGACGTTTGACTCCGCAACAACTAAGCCCACTACCTTTATCGCTACGCTCAGGACTTCAACAAGCAC